>ENA-ORXR01000052-ORXR01000052.1-marine-metagenome-genome-assembly--contig:-NODE-52-length-169787-cov-21.039632_pt1 | contig 169787 bp, 144 predicted proteins | sample MGYA00237866_ERZ511479 | MGnify/ENA metagenome assembly ERZ511479 | reverse complement strand
AAGTACTCATTAACAGCCAGTACCAAAGTAGTTTTTATCTGTGTTGCCATTTGAGCAACACCTAAGGAATTTCGAGCTGCAGCAAGCGACACTTTTTTACTGCGATTACTCAAAATCCCATAATGGCGAATCCGTACAAATTTGTAGGGAACAATGTGCATCCCAAATCTACGAACAAACTCTTGCTGAGTTAGTCTCATCAACTGCTGTTGGCCTGCTTTGCGGTAGTTTTTTAGTTACCTTTAGGTTTTGTGCAACAATATATCCTGGAACTTCCTACACCTGGTCTCAAGACGGCGGAAGGCATATGACCCGCTTGGGAGTGAGCTATTGGCGCTGCCTGTCACCAACAATTATAGCACGACAAGAACGCTTTAAAATACGCTACATTCGGTTCGACTTGTAATACACACCTAAATTCATTATTTTTGTCATCCAGTAAAACTTTATACAAAAAACTACTCAAATGAAGAGAAATACGATTTTATATTTAGGCATTGCAATGTTCATCTTTTTATTTTCATGTAATGAATCCCAAACAGATCAACAGCAAACAGTCAATAAGCCACCAGTAAAAACAGTCCAACCTGTGAAAAAACCAATAAGACCAGCACAGAGACAACAACCGACAGTACCCACAGAACAAGGAAAGATTAACTGGATTTCCTTCGAAGAATTACAGAAAAAACAAAAACAAAGCCCTAGAAAGGTAATGGTTGATGTATATACAGAATGGTGTGGCCCTTGTAAAATGCTTGATCGCTACACCTTCGCCGATAAAAAGGTAGCAGATTTCGTCAATGAAAATTACTACGCGGTAAAATTCAACGCACAACACGAAAACAAAATTAGCTACAAAGGAAAACAGTTTGCTAACCCTAACTACGATCCGAAAAAAGGACAGAAAAGAAGAAATGCAACGCACGAACTAGCCAGACAATTTGGTATTCGTTCCTACCCTACAGTCATGTTTTTAGATGAAGATCTAAAAATCATCCAGAAAGTACCAGGGTTTAGAAAGGCAGATCAATTTATGCCTGTATTACAACAAATTAAAAACGTAAAGCTTCCAAGCTAGTCGTTTTAAAAAATAACGCTAAAAAGCCCTTGAACAATCATTTGATCTTCAAGGGCTTTATTATAAATTATCAATATGAAAAAATTCACATTATTATTGCTTTTGTGTACTTTCGTTTTCTTCAGTTTAGAGGCTGATGCGCAACGATTTAAAGACCCGGAACAGGTTGGAGAAATCACTTGGGTGACTTTCAAAGAATTGAAAAAATTGCAACGAAAAGATCCTAGAAAAGTGATGATTGATTTCTATACACCTTGGTGTGGCCCTTGCAAAATGCTTGACCGATATACCTTCAAGGACAAACGGGTAGCCGATTTTGTTAATGAAAACATGTACGCCGTTAAGTTTAATGCACAACACGATGGTAAAATAAAATATAGAGGCAAGAAGTACGAAAACCCAAATTTCGACACTACAAAAGGACAGAAAGCACGAAATTCGCGTCACCAACTAGCTCAAGAATTTAAAATAACTGCCTTTCCAACAATCCTGTTTTTAGATGAAGAGTACAAGGAAGTGAAAAGAGTCAAGGGATTTAAGAAGGCAGAGAAGTTTGTACCTTTCCTTGAAAAGTTATTAGTAGAACATCAAGCGGTAACTGGTAAATAACTGAGCGTTAAAGACATAAAAAAAGCGCACCATTGACTTTTTCAATAGTACGCCCAATCTCCATTATTAAACCCAAATCTTTTGCCCGAAGGCTAATTTCTTTTATCTATCGTCGGTAGATGATGTAGTTTACGCCGTTGTTTGATTATTGTTACAATTCAATTCAACTTTTTATGAAATTTTTTCCATTTATCATTATTTTCCTGTTATTACTAGGTTTCAGCAGCTGTGAAGAACCTTTTTATCTTCCAAAACCAAGAGCATATCCTAAAATTGATTTCCCGAAAGGGGATAAAGAAAAATTTGTAGACCGCTACGGCTGTCCTTTTTCCTTTGTTATACCAGAATATGCTGTTTCTGAACAAGACACTACTTATTTTGGTGAAAAACCAGAATCTACCTGTTGGTTTAACCTTCATGTTAAAAACTTGAATAGTACCATCCATTGCACCTACAAAAAAATAAACAACGTTAAAGAACTGAATCAACTGATCAACGACTCTTATACCTTTGCCAATAAACACAATGTCAAAGCAGACTTTATTGATGATTATTTCATAAGGAAACCCAATCGAGTATACTGCAGAATTCTTGAAATACAAGGTGATGTGGCCTCTCCGTTCCAATTTTTCGTCACTGATAGTCTGAACCACTTTATGCGGGGTTCACTTTACTTCAATGCACGCCCCAATCAAGACAGCCTTGCTCCAGCAATTGAGTTTATGAAAAAAGATATAATTGATATGATTAATTCCTTTGAGTGGGATAAACGTTAAGGATTCTTTATTTTTACCACAGATAACCCTAGTTGGTACACCAATTGCATTATGCTTTATTAAATTATGCTATTATGAATTTTAAGTCAGTGACATCAATCATTTTTTTGCTTTTTGCCAACACATTGTGCTTTGGGCAACTAAGCGATTGGTATATCTTAACCCATGAAGGCGATACTTTAAAGAAAATCAATACCACTAGTCTCAAACCTGCTGGAGATTTTATTGAGATCAAAAGAGGCAATAAACTGGGATATATCGACTATGCGGGAAGAGTTGTTGCCAAAACACAGTATGACAATGCCCGCGGCCACGCTAAAGGACTAGCTTGCGTCATGTGGAAAGGGAAATACGGCTTCAGTGACGAAAAAGGTCGTATGGTCATAGATGCGAGATACGAGGACGCCCAAGCATTTAAAGATGATGCAGCAGCAGTGAGACTAGGGAATAAGTGGGGCTACATCGATGACGTTGGTAAGGTATTAGTTGAACATCGGTTTGAAGAAGTTCGACCATTCTCTCAAGGATTAGCAATGGTACGTAAGACCTGGGAAAAAACCTGGGGAATGATTGATAAGTCTGGCGAATACGTCATAGAAAATAAATACCAGGCATTACGCCCTGCTTCTGACGATCTTATCGCATTCCGTGCAGACGGCAAATGGGGATACCTCGATTTATTTGGCAATGTGGCTATCCCAAACACCTTCAAATTGGCTTATGCTTATAGCGAAGGCTACGCATTTGCAGGATCAGATTACGAGCTAGGCATCATTGATACGAAAGGAAATATGAAGGGAAAACCCGAGTGGGAAAAATTTAAGAGTCCTGGTGTCAGAGAAGGAATGGCAGCAGTCAGAAAACGTGGCAAATGGGGCTTTATTGACACCTCTGGAGAACTCGTTATTCCTGCAGAGTACGAAGATGCAAGTTACTTTTCAAACGGATTGGCTCCAGTCAAGCAAGGTGGTCTTTGGGGCTACATTGACAAAGAAGGAACAATCGTCATCCCTCACCAATACAAGGAAGCATTCCCTATCGCTGCAATCAGAAAACGCCCAGTAATCATTGTTAAAGGCGCTCCAATGAAGCCAATTGTCATTGAACCTGAAGTTGAAGAAGAAGAAGAAGTTGAAGAAGAAGAAGAAGAAGAAATTGTGGAAGAGGAAGAGTCTGAAGAAGAAGAAACTACTGAAAAAGAGGAGATGAATGAAGAGGAGGAGATGAATGAAGAGAAAACGCCCAATACTTCAGTCAAAGAGACAAAAACGCCGGTAAAGGAAAAGATTACAGAAACAGTTGAAGTAGAAGAGAAAAAAGAAGAAATTATTCCCGCCTCTGATGAAGAATATCTCGCCTTTTTCGAAGTTTTAGAAGGACTACTCGAAACAGTTGACGAAGCCATGGAAATGGGGATGAACAGCGGAGATCTTATGCAAGAAGCACACGAATCTGGCAAATTGGACGTTTACGCTGCCAACAGTGAGGAAGCCACTGACCAAATCAAAAAATCTAAGCGTAAACTATTGACTGCAAAGGCTAAAATCAAAGCGGCAAAAACAACTGCAGAGACGTTCAACAAATGTCCCTCAACCAAGAAACTGCTGAGTACTTCTAAGAACAAAATCATTGGCGCCGAAAAACTGCTCCGCTTAGCTACGGATCAACTGGAAGGAGCATTCAAAGAAGAAACATATCTTGAATTCAAAGAAACCATCGGCAAATATGTCCGCCAACTAGACGACGTCAGCTCCAGCATCAACGAAACCAGCTATGGCCTCGAAAGCTGCCTAGGAATGGACTAATTCGGTAGTGTATTTAAGGTTTTTTTTACAGTTATATTAATCCTTTACGTCAATAATTAAACACTAATCATTAATCATTAAAAAATGCCCCTGATTTGGAATCCTCCTAAAAACAATAGAACTTTGTATTAAGCTAAAAGGAAACAGCTATAACCTTGCAAGTTATCACTAAAACATCCGACATGAAGCTTTACAACACCGTTGACAAACAAGTGCTCAAGGAGCAAATGAAGGCAGACAGTGAATCAAGACTCACACTTTCCTTCTATCAGTATTATCACATAGGAAACCCTACCGTGTTTAGGCATTACATCTATTATCACTGGGCCGAAGTTGGAGTGCTAGGGCGAATCTACGTCGCCAAAGAAGGCGTAAACGCGCAAATCAGTATTCCCGAACAACAGTTTGAAGCCTTCAAATCAAAACTAAACGATATCACCTTCCTAGAAGCGGTGCGCCTCAACATCGCCATTGAAGACGATGGTAAATCGTTTTATAAACTAAAGATAAAAGTCAAAGATAAAATCGTAGCAGACGGATTAGACGACGCTTCTTTCGACGTCACCAACAAAGGCACACACCTCAATGCCGAATCGTTTAATGAAATCTCCACCAATCCAGATACCGTCATCGTAGACATGCGTAATCACTACGAATCTGAAGTTGGGCACTTTGAAAATGCAATCTGCCCAGACGTCGACACCTTCCGCGAATCCCTTCCGATTGTAGCAGAATTGCTGAAAGAGAAAAGAGAGCAGCCAATTGTCATGTACTGTACAGGGGGTATCCGTTGTGAGAAAGCCAGCGCCTACCTCAAACATAACGGGTTTAACAATGTCTATCAGTTAGAAGGCGGGATCATCGAATACACCCGACAAGTAAGAAACCAAGAACTCCCAAATAAGTTTAAAGGCAAAAATTTTGTGTTTGATGAGAGACTGGGAGAACGTATTAGCCATGAGATCATCAGCCAGTGTCATCAGTGTGATGCGACGTCAGATCGTCATAACAATTGTGTTAACAGTGCTTGCCATTTACTGCTGATTCAATGTGAAGCTTGCAGTGGGAAATATGGCAACTGTTGCTCCCAAGTCTGCTACGAGTATACACAACTACCAGAAGAAATACAGATCGAATTGCGCAAAGGGGTATTCATTAACGCTCAAGCTTATAAGAAAGGTCGCACTTCTCCGTTTCTGGAGAATGCCGAGTTGGTAGCACAGGTCAAAAAATTATATGCGGAGTTAGTAAGTAAGCCTTAGAGTGCCAGTATAATTCATATAGTCATTGATTAAATGTCCACATCTTACAACCATTTCACTTTATTTGTCGTCTAATATTTTGTATACTTGTAGTTCCCAGCCTCCATACTAATTACGAACAAATGCTTAGATCAATTATTCTTTTATTAGGTGCTCTCGCAGTAAACGTGTTATGCTTCGCCAATACCGATAAATACAGAGGTATAATAAATAATGATCCTTCCTCAACCTTTACTATTGGATGGAACCAAATCGATGGTAGTACACCAGTGTTGTATTATGATGTTGTTGATCACGGAACAAATTGGCAAAGTTATGCCTTTAACAAGTCCCCAGACAAGGTCGCTAGCGCACGTGGAATGCAAAACACCTTTGCTCGCCTTACCGGATTGCAGCCCAATACCGCCTATTATTTCGTAATAAAAGATTCGAACAGTACCAGTGCCCGTTTTTGGTTTAAAACAGCTCCTGACGTACCTAACGAACGCCTATCTATCATTGCAGGTGGTGACTCAAGAAACAATAGATTACCTAGACAAAACGCCAATATTCTTGTGTCCAAGCTAAGACCGCATGTTGTGATGTTTGGAGGCGACATGACGGACGATGATACCACAGCCGAATGGCTTGATTGGATGGACGACTGGCAGTTGACAACCGGTAGTGATGGGAGAATCATCCCAATCGTCCCTGCAAGAGGAAATCATGAATATAGCAATGCTGTGATGGAAGATTTATTCGATTCTCCAAGCGCTGACATCTATTATTCATTGAATTTTGGTGGGACACTTCTAAAATCAATTACACTTAATTCCTTGATTTCGTCTGGCGGAAATCAGGCAGCATGGCTAGAAACAGAATTACAGAATAGTCAAAATTTTATCTGGAGAACTGCACAATACCACTTTCCAATTGTCCCACATAACTCAGGGAAACTAGATAACTTGCTACAACGCCAAAACTGGGCACCAAAATTTGATCAGTACAACGTGCAAATGGTAGTTGAATGTGATGCTCATATGTGCAAATCAACCTATCCAATACGTTTAGCTGCTTCTGGAGAACCTAATGAAGATAAAGGGTTTGTAAGGGATGACAACGATGGTACTGTCTATGTGGGTGAGGGCGCATGGGGCGCACCACTTCGAGCAAACAACGATGACCATCTGTGGACAAGAGCAAGTGGCTCCTTCAATCAATTCAAGTGGATATTTATTGATGAACAACAAATTAAAATCAGAACTGTCAAAGTAGATAATGCTCCTCTAGTTGGTACTGTCAATGACTCCAATATCTTTCTACCGCCAGCCAATCTAGACATCTGGAATCCTCCTGCCGGTGATGTAATTTGTATTGAGAATCCCAACTTTACAGGTGGACCAAGTGTTCAAATTATAGACCCATTGGATGGGGCGCTTATCCCTCAAGTCCAGAATGTTTTTATTGCTTCTTCAGCAGTAGATAATAATGGAACCATAGATCGAATGGACTTTTATGCTAATGGAGCGTTAATTAGCTCCTTAACGGCACCACCATTTAATTTAAACTGGATGCCACCAGCTCCTGGTCCTTATGAATTAAAAGCAGTAGCCTTCGATAATGATGGGTATTCTGGTAGTGATGCCGTTAATATTACTGTAGCTGGATCTACTTCGACTTCACCAGTACTTCAAAGTAGTGATGACGCAGAAGAAAACCAAGTTGGCGCGTTATCCCTCGCAAGTAGTGATCTGGAATTGGTTTATGATGGCCTAATTAATGGTGATCAGCAGATAGGTATTCGATTCAATAATATTAATGTGCCTGTTGGTGCAACAGTAACCAATGCCTATATCCAATTTACTGCAAAAGGTGATGAAAGTAGTACCACCAATCTTGATATTAAGATAGAAATGGATGCCAATCCTGCAACTTTTTCCAGCAATCTCAGCGTGTCAGATCGATCGCCTAGTCCTATGCTTGTCAATTGGGCACCAGCAGCATGGGTCAACAATAGTAGTGGCACCGATCAACAGACTCCAAACTTGAACACCCTCCTACAAACTGTTGTAGACATGAGTGGTTGGGCAACAGGGAATTCAGCAGTGTTTCTTTTTTCTGGTAATGGCTTGAGAAGGGGATATTCTTTTGATACAGGAGGCGGTACACAACCAGTTTTACATGTCAATTATCAGTTAAATTTCCCCCCAATTGCAACCCCCAGTTTCCCTGTCAATCAAATCGTTTGTGGTAATAACTCACTACAACTTGATGCCGGTTCAGGGTTTACACACTACTTCTGGAATGGTGACTTAACACTCAATCAAGGACAATATTATCAAGTAACAACATTTCCAGACACCGTTTCCGTAACAGTTATGGATCAATATGGGCAACAAGGTACGAGTAACACAACAATCATTACACAAGCACCTAATGCGTCTGTCAATCTTGGTGCTGATGTCTCCATTTGCACTGGATGCAATACGACACTCGATGCTGGTGCCGGTTATGCTAGTTATTTATGGAGTACAACTGCTACGACACAAACGATTACCGTGTCTACTGCAGGCTTCTATTTGGTTACGGTAACAGATCCAAATGGATGTGTTGCAAATGATGAATTGGAAGTCATTGTCTTGCCACCAATTACAGCACCTACCTTCCCTGCTAATCAAGTAGTTTGCGGTAATAACACACTACAAATAGATGCGGGTGCTGGTTTTACACAATATTTCTGGAATGGAGATCAAACACCCAACCAAGGACAATTTTACCAAGTAACAACGTTCCCAGACACCGTTTCCGTAACAGTTATGGATCAACATGGTCAACTAGCGACCAGTAATACAACCATTGTTATTCAAGCAATGCCATCTGTCAACCTTGGTGCTGATGTCTCTATTTGTACTGGGTGTAATACGACATTCGATGCAGGTGCAGGCTTTACTAGTTACTTATGGAGCACAACCGAAACCACGCAAACAATTACAGTATCTACTGCAGGAATATATTCCGTTACGGCAACCGATCCTAACGGCTGTATTGCGGAAGATGAAGTAGAGCTGTTTGTCTTGCCACCAATTACGGCACCTACCTTCCCTGCTAATCAAGTAGTTTGTGGTAATAACACGCTACAATTAGATGCAGGAGCTGGCTTTACACAATATTTCTGGAATGGAGACCAAACACCCAACCAAGGACAATTTTATCAAGTAACAACGTTCCCAGACACCGTTTCCGTAACCGTTATGGATCAACATGGTCAACTAGCGACTAGTAATACAACCATTATTATTCAAGCAATCCCAACTGTCAATCTTGGTGCTGATGTCACCATTTGTGGCGGATGCAACACAACACTAGATGCTGGTCCTGGCTATTCTAGTTATTTATGGAACACAATGGCCACCACACAAACCATTACAGTGTCGACTCAAGGGCTGTTTTCGGTGACAGTAACCGATCCTAATGGTTGTCTGGCAGAGGATGAGCTAGAGGTATTTATTAGCACTTCAGTCCAAGAACCAGATCAACTGAGTGCAGTCCTAGTATATCCCAATCCAACTGAGGGTGATGTATTTATCCAATTACCCAAATTGATTGATCAAGTGGCTGTTCGTTTGTTTGATGTTAGTGGCAGGGCGATTACCTTGAAGGAGCCACTTCAATTCAATTCAGGTTTCGGACAAATTGACTTAAGAGGCTTGAGTGGTGGTATCTATTACTTAGAAATGACAAATGATAATCAACGCAGTGCAAAAAGAATTGTATTAATGGATTAAAAAAATTAATAGTTCTAACAATAATTCGTTTAAACCATACGTTATAGAACTGGTTAGTAACAGTTAGTATAGCCGCTAAACATAAAGGGAATGTTTAGCGGTTTCTTTTTTAGTGTGCAAATGTGCTTCCACCACTATCCCTCACGCGATCATTGCTAAAGCTATTTTACCAAGGATTAGTAGGAGCGCTTTGTTTGTTTAACACTTTCATCTTTTGTAGACTATCGGTAAACGAGATATGCGCGGATCCCGAGAATTTTCGGGAGAGCACATAATAGCGTATAGCGAATCGCCGCCCGACCTGACCCAAGCGTATAGATGCATTTTGATTAAAATGCACCTATAAGTGAAGGGGCACGCCAAAAAACAATACCATTTCAATGTAAGAATGTCGGTGTTAGGTTTAATATTAAGTCAAAATTCCTTAGCTTCGCAAGCTAATTTGTCGCATATTTTGGAACTATTTTCATCTTAAAGCGATTAATAGAGGAAACCATACGCTTATGCATCAGTATATAAAAGATTTTTCAGACCATATCGGTCAAAAAGTAACCGTAAAAGGTTGGGTCGCCAACAAGCGGGAAAGTAAAACCAATATTTTTATTGTGTTTCGTGATGGAACTGGCTACGCACAATGTGTGGTCTCCTATGACACCGTAGGAGAAGAACAGTTTGAAGCGGCAAAGTCGTTGACACAAGAAAGTGCTGTGATTATCAATGGAACTGTAGTTGAGGACGACCGCCAAATGGGAGGATTTGAGCTGCAAGCAGACAGTCTCGAGATCGTTCACATTTCAAAGGAATACCCAATTTCGAACAAGGCTCACGGCGTACGCTTTCTTTCCGACAACCGACATTTATGGTTGCGATCAAAGCGACAATGGGCGATCATGCGAATTCGGAATGAGATTATCATGGCGATTCATAAATTCTTTCAGGATAGAGGATTTATGCAAATGGATGCTCCGATTTTTACCGGATCTGCTTGTGAAGGAACTACAGATTTGTTTGAAACGGATTACTTTGGAGATCCCGCCTATCTTTCTCAGTCAGGGCAATTGTATGGTGAAGCGATGGCGATGGCGCAAGGCTTGATCTACACATTTGGACCAACCTTTCGTGCTGAAAAATCGGATACACCACGACATCTAGCAGAATTTTGGATGATTGAGCCAGAAATGGCGTTTTATACCAATGAAATGAACATGGATGTGATCGAAGAGTTTATCAAATTTGTGATCAACCAGGTATTAGAAAACAAAAAAATAGAGTTGGAAACGATTGGTCGCGATGTATCGAAACTAGAAACCGTCAACCAGAAGTTCCCAAGAGTTCAATACACGGAAGCGGTGAAAATACTAAGAGGAGAACTAGAAGTAAATGGCAAAAACGCCATCACACTTCAAGAAGAAGACCTTGCTGAAGCTAAAGCAGGAATTGAAGAAAAAACAGCTGACATTACAGAACGAGAAACCACAATTGCAGGTGGTGTGAAGAAAGGCGTGCGTAAATTTAACGAAAGTAAAATACTGGAACTGCGAAAGGAGATTGAAGTATTAAAGGAAAAGGTGCGAAACATTCCAAAATGGATTGAGTCTGCCAGAAACTTTGTAGATGGCGAAGATTTTGGAGGTTCTGACGAAACAGTATTGACTCGTGCGTTTGATGCCCCTGTAATGGTTTACAATTGGCCCGCTGCTATCAAATCCTTCTACATGAAGGAAGTAGATGGTGATCCGAACTACGTGAAAGGTGTGGATTTACTAGCACCTGAAGGGTTTGGAGAAATCATTGGTGGCTCTGAAAGAGAAACAAGTCTTGATGTATTGGTACGCAAGATTAACGAGCATAACCTGGAGATGAATGACTTTGAATGGTACTTGGATTTAAGACGATATGGATCTATTCCGCATTCAGGATTTGGATTAGGATTGGCTAGAATTGTACGCTGGGTTTGTAACCTGGATCACGTGCGAGAAACAGTGCCTTTCCCAAGACGATACGGTACCATCAGACCATAATATTATATTCCAAAGTTCTTTGCGTCAATAATTATTCATTAAACACTGATCATTAATCATTATTACTCACTATCCCTTATTAACCTATGAAAGTTGCTGTAATTGGTGCTGGCCCGGCAGGCATAACTGCTGCTTATGTCTTAGCAAAGAATGGCATTAGCGTTGACTTGTATGAAGCAAGTGGAAGAGTTGGAGGTATGGCAAAAACCATAGACCTTTGGGATCAAAAAGTCGATATCGGACCTCATCGCTTCTTTAGTAATGACAACCGTGTTAATGAATTGTGGTTGGAAGTTGCTGGCAGAGACTATGATATGGTGGATCGATTGACCCGAATCTATTATAAAGGAAAATTCTTTTACTATCCACTCAAACCGTTCAATGCCTTGTTCAATTTGGGCCCGTTTAAAGCGATTTCCTGTGGCTTGAGTTACCTGAAAGAGAAGATTAGTCCTACAAAGCTCAATGGTACTTTTGAAAACTGGGTAACGAATCGATTTGGCAAGCAATTATTCAATATTTTCTTTAAAACCTATAGCGAAAAGCTTTGGGGCATATCTTGCCAAGAGCTAGATTCAGATTTTGCTGCACAACGAATCAAAAAACTCTCGTTGTATGAAGCAGTTAAGGGCGCTATCATTGGTAATCGTGGTAATAAACACAAAACATTAGTCGATCAATTCGCTTATCCAATTGGAGGAACAGGGATGATCTATGACCGAATGGCTGATCTTATTGCTGAGGCGGGTGGTAAAGTACACTTAAACACGCCTGTGCAGTCCGTGACGACAGAAAACCAAGTAGCGAAGTACATTACCCTTGACAATGGAGAAACGATCGCTTACGACCATGTAATCTCCTCTATGCCTATTACATTGCTCGTAGATAGAATGACTGAAGCACCAAAAACGGTAAAAGCCGCTGCTAAATCACTGACGTTTCGAGATACGTTGCTGGTTTACCTAAATGTTGATGCGACTGACACCTTCCCCGACAACTGGCTCTATGTCCACTCCCCTGATTTGAGAATGGGGCGTGTAACTAATTTCCGTAATTGGGTGCCTTCCTTGTATGGCAAGGAGAAAAATACCATACTGGTACTTGAATACTGGTGTTACCGTGACAAAGATGAATTTTGGAAATGGAGCGACGAACAACTGATCGAACTAGCCACTAAGGAAATTAAGGCGACTGGATTGATTGGTGATGCAGCAGTTACAGATGGACATATTTATAGAATTCCACGTTGCTACCCTGTTTACAATGTCGGTTATAAGGAGCGACTCCAACCACTCGAGGATTATCTGAAAACTGTCAAAAAGCTGTCCGTAATCGGTCGATATGGCGCCTTCAAATACAACAATCAGGACCACAGTATTCTGATGGGACTGTTGGCTGCTGAAGCATTGGTAAAGGGAGAAGACGCCGACCTATGGAAGATTAATACGGATTACGACACCTACCAAGAGTCGTCAGTAATTACCAAGACGGGTTTGCAGAAATTGTAAGGTTTCTTTCCTTTGAAACAATAGAAATTGAATAGGTGCGCTGATCAAAGTAAGCGTACTTCAAAATATAAGCAATTTTCTTTATCTTAGTATCACAATAAAATCAAACAGTAACCAGAAATAACCATGTCAGTTTTCACCAATAAGTTGTACCTCTTTCTGATTTCCCTATGTCTCCTTTCAGCTTGTAAAGACAAAAATAGCAATGCATGCGGCGACGATTATGAAGCAGATCCACCTGGACAATGGTTCAATGGTGATTTTCATGTACATGCCACCGGAGCAAGTAATGATACTGGTAGTATACCTAGCTATCCTGCAGATATAAAGCAAAAGGCAATTGAGAGAGGACTCGATTTTTTGGTTCTTACCGACCACAGTAATAGCACGGGTAGTGATCCGTCTACAACCGCTGAAGACCCTGCGCTCTTTAATCAAGGACCTGAATTCCCCTATTGGAAGGAATGCGCAGCGCTTACTGATGCTGACTTCCTTATGATTGATGGGAATGAAATCAGTCCAAGACATCCAGATCAAACAATTCCTACTGGGCATATTGGTTGCCTCCCGACTAATCTTGAAACGTTTGATACAACAGTTGTCTTCATCGATCGTCCAATGGGCTCTGTAACTGGTGGCAATACGGTTCAACAAGCCAAGGCTGCTGGATGCTTTGCGATTGTCAATCATCCTTATTCCATCACAAAACACATCGCATACGACTGGACCAGTTATGACTACGATGGGATGGAAATCTGGAATGGTACTATCGGGTATGATTTCCAAGATCAAGATGGCCGTGATGCCTGGCTTTGTGATCTACTCAATGGTAAACCAACAGTGGCAGTAGGAGGCAGTGATTGCCATCGTGCTTATATCGATGCGCCAGGAAGTGGCTTTGATCCAGCACTCGGATTTCCCACTACTGCTGTTTTTGCTGATAAATTGGAGTGGCCTGCCATTATGGAAGGGCTAAAAAACGGTAAAACGTCTATTTTTGGTGGCGAAAGCCGGTTATTCATTGATGGTTACGACGAAGCGTTCTGTAGAATTGAATCCAACCAAACCAAATACCTTCGTATTCGAGGTTTTGTTGATAACAATATTGGTATTGCTACACTTACTGTTACTAGGGCTATCAATTGTACAGACAATCGCCCAGACCCTAGCGATGGACCAGAGATTCAACACGAAACACTTTACGATGAGACTGCAATACTTGACCAGGCATTCGACATCCGTATTCCTATAAACGGAGAGTCTGGGGTATATTCGGCTATACTGTTAGGCGAGACCACCTCTCATTACAATGCCATCTCTCGAGCAATAGTGATTCAGTAGTGCTACGCGCTCAAATTTGGGACATCGCTTCCACTTTTAACTGATGTTTTTCCGAAATGGGATTCTAATACCTTATATCTGAAATCGAAAATACCGTGCAATTGTCGCTTGACAAATAACCAATGAGCAATACGACCAAGGAAGCCCAAGGGTAGTTTGTAATGCACAATATCAGTCATTTTTATACCCGTTGGTGTTGCTACAAAAAAGTGCTTGTGGTGCCATAAACTATATGGCCCAAATCGCTGTTCGTCAACAAACTGTTTTTGGTAGACTATGTGCTTGATCTCTGTGACCCACGTTATAGGAATTCGCAAGACGGGTTTGACTCGGTATTCAATAATCTGACCAGCATATATCTCAGAATCTGCTCCATGAATGATTTTGAAATCCATATATTCTGGTGTTATTTTCACTAAATTTCCAGGATCTGAAAAGAAAGACCAAGCCTCTTCCTGTGAAATAGATAACTCTTGCGTTCTTTCTAATTTATACACACTCATAATGAACAAATTTTGATAAATAGTTACTAACAAGAGTTTAAACAAATAAAATATCCGAGTGTTCAATTCATCAGGTTATCAGTATCTTTGCTTAACCTGGATTATAAATGTCGTTAAGTTAAGGATTATTATGGCGCTATTTCCAGCTATACGCTTGTATAAAGCACTCTTTCAGTCAGTTTAGCATCGTCGCAGCTAGTCTTCGCAAGGATGCTCAGCCGTCGCTACTCGTGCTTCACATGTCTGCAAGAGTACTTTATATCGCTGCTATCTGGGCGCGGCTTCTTCTTTTATTTTGAGCAAATAGCTGTGGGGAGTATTGGGCTTCAGTTATTTACCTCTTAACTTAACGACATTGTCTGGATTATGCAACAGTAAGAATTGAAAACCGCTAGCGAATGTCAAATAGAGTTACCCGTAAAAAGTATGAGGAGAATTTCCAGAAGGAAGTCAATAAGCTTAATGTCCAACAAAGAATAGCAGTCGAATCTATTGAGGGACCAGTAATGGTCATTGCTGGCCCTGGAACTGGGAAAACACAAATACTAAGTGCAAGAATTGGGCATATCCTGAAAGAAACAGACACTCATGCACATAATATACTTTGCTTGACCTATACCAATGCCGGAGTTCATGCTATGAGATCCCGATTGCTTCAATTTATTGGTCCGGAAGCACATCGTGTACACATTTATACTTTTCACTCATTTTGTAATGAGATCATCAAGGACAATCTTTCCTTGTTCGGTATTGGTTCTATCCAGACAGCTTCTGACTTACAGCGCCTAGAAATCATAGATGATATCATAGGAAAATTGGCACTAGACCATCCACTAAAAAACAGAAAATCAGACCGAAAAGTGTGGGATGATAAATTAGCAGGGTTGTTTAAAATGATGAAAAAGGAACACTGGACACCTGAATTGGTGGCAGAAAAAGCGGATGAATACGTAGCGCTGATGCCAACCATGGAAGAATTCATCTATAAACGTAAACAGGGGGCATTTCAAAAAGGGGATGTTAAGGTTGGTGCAGTAGAAAAGCAAACCGTCAAACTGCGTAAACTGAAGGCCGCAGCAAATTTGTTTCCTGTATACCAGAAGAAAATGCTAGATGCTGGACTCTATGACTTTGAGGACATGATCTTATGGGCCGTTCAAAAGTTCAAGGAAAATAAAGCGGTACTGCAATCTTATCAAGAGCAGTACCTATATATTCTGGTAGATGAGTTCCAGGACACTAATGGTGCTCAAAGTAATTTACTGCGCCTGTTGATCGATTATTGGGATCGGCCTAATATTTTCGTGGTAGGTGACGATGATCAAGCAATTTATGAGTTTCAAGGCGCTAGAGTTAAGAATCTGACAGATTTCTATCAATCTTTGAAAGAAGAAATTTTGATTGTGATGTTGACACAAAATTATCGATCAACACAATTGATTTTAGATGCATCAAAATCCTTGATTGATTATAACCAAATGCGGCTGATTAATCAAATGGAGGATGTTACGCTTGACAAAACACTGACTGCTAAACATCCTGAAATTTCCAAGCGCAATCACTTGATTCGATTGATCGCTTATCCCGATTCGATTCATGAAATTGTGGACATTACTAAACAGATTCAGCAATTGATGGATAAGGATGAAGATCTATCAGATGTAGCAGTGATCTATCGAAAGAAGAGCCAGGTTCAAAAATTGATTGAACTCTTACAAAAGCGGGAAATCCCTTACCAGACAAAGCGAAAAATCAATGTGTTGGAGACTCAAGTCATCAAGAAGCTATTGACCATGTTGACTTATCTTGTCTGGGAGTATGAGAAGCCAGAAAAGGGAGAAGAGTTGCTGTATGAGATTCTGCATTATGATTTTACTGGCGTTGACCCTTCAGATATCACGAAACTGGCAATCTACAAGGGAACAATACCTGAGACACAACCGTGGAGAGAGATTATTGGCAATGAGCAAGAACTTAAGGGCTGTCGTATCAGTAAGACGCAACCGTTTCTTGATGTTTTTGAATTTTGGAAAGGGATCAAAGCCTCCTTGGTCAATTTACCATTGATGCAGCTAATGGAACGAATCATCAATCGATCTGGGATGTTGGCACATTTATCGAAGCGAAATGACAGGGTCTATCAAATTCAATTATTACACACATTTTTTGATTTTGCTAAACAGGAAGCAGAACGCAAGCAAAACTACAATCTGAAACAATTACTAGAAACGATTGATCAGATGAATGATAACAATCTGAAATTAGAGTTTCAGCAAGTTCAGTATTCTAAAAAGAAAGGCGTCATTCTGACTTCCGCGCACAGCGCAAAGGGACTTGAGTTTAAACATGTATTCATGCTTGACTGTGGTAAGGAATGGGAACCAGGCCGTAGTCGTAGTAGAGGATTCACATTTCCGCCAACACTGACCTATTCTCAATCTGAAGACGAGTTGGAAGCATCTCGACGACTATTTTATGTGGCCATGACGAGAACTAAAGAGTTCCTTCAAATTTCTTATCCGAAAGTAGGCAAAGATCAAAAAGAAACGCCACGTACTAGGTATATCGATGAACTGATGGATAGATTGGAGATCAAAACAGAAGAACGATTTGTACCACCCTCTGAGCTTGCAGAGGCGCAATTTGAACTCTTAACAGAAGTACGGATTCCAGAAGTGCGTGATCGGCTTTCCGCTGTGGAGGCAGATCGACTGTTGCAGGGATTCCAGATGAGTGCAAGCAGCTTGAATAAAATGCTGGAATGTCCACTTAGTTTCTACTATGGCAATGTCCTTAAAGTCCCTAGTGTTTCGAGTGAGTCGGCCTCTTATGGTACTGCGGTACACAATACACTGGAATGGGCATTTAAAGAAATGCAGCGCCATCCTGAAACCAAATTTCCTAATGTCACTGAACTGATGGCTCAGTTTGAGTGGGAAATGGGTAAACAACGAGCTCATCTCACCTTGACACAGTTTGAGCGGCGGCTGAAATTGGGCAAGTTGCGGCTACCTAAATATTATGGTATTCGCAAGGGGAGTTGGCGCAAAAAGGTTGATCTGGAAAAGGAATTCCGAAATGTAGAATACAACGGTGTTCCGCTTTCTGGTGCAATTGATAAGGTAGAGTATTTGGATAAGAACAACGTGCACGTAGTAGACTACAAAACAAGCAACTACAAAGAGAAGAACACCAAACCGCCTTCTTCCAGGAATAAAATAGGTGGCGATTACTGGAGGCAAGTCGTTTTCTACAAAATCTTACTCGAGAATTATCGGAACAATCAATTTAAAGTCGTGTCTGGTGAAGTAGATTATCTAGAACCTGAAGCTGCTATTGAAGATGTCTTCCATCAAAAGTTTATACAAATAGATGAAGAGCACGTTCAGCTTGTTGGTGAATTAATCGAAACGACCTATCAGAAAGTTATTGACCATGACTTTTATACTGGCTGTGGTAAAAAGGAATGCAATTGGTGCAATTTTACTGTGAATTATGCTAATGTAGATAGTTATCGTGATGAATTGACAGAGGAATTGGATGATTAGATTCGAATTATAGCCACAGGTTAATATCAATTTACTATTTAGAAATTAAGTATTCAGAAGACGACTACATCAAAACAATCCATTTTTAGTTTTTCTAGAAATAAAAAATAAAAATTTTTCTCATTGATAATCAACAACTTATAATCGATTTTGAAGTAAATTTAAAATTTACCGTGTGGAATTTTTTAAAAAATGACTCTATATAGTAGAAAGAAGTTTCAATATAAAATAAATGATTGACGCAATTTAGTGACAAAAAAGGACTATAATTTAATACTTAATAGCAAAAACACAGTCCTTATAAATTATTTAGTAACTTTTTTGCTTAGTTATTTGTTTTTTATAAACAAATCAATTAGATTTGTACAAAGGAAATAAACAAAATAGATCAGAACATTCTAAAAATCGCAAGATGTCAAAGGAAAAACAACAAAAAGAAAAAGAAGAAAAACAAAAAGCACTTAAACTAACAGTCGACCGACTTGAAAAAACATACGGGAAAGGTGTGGTCATGAAATTAGGTGACAAACAAGTCGTCCAAATTGATACAATATCTAGTGGATCACTTAGCCTTGATATTGCTGTTGGTGTAAATGGTTTTCCTAGAGGTCGAGTTGTAGAAATTTACGGTCCTGAGTCCTCAGGTAAAACGACACTCGCCATTCATGCTATTGCTGAAGCCCAGAAAAAAGGTGGTGTTGCTGCTTTTGTTGATGCTGAACACGCCTTTGATCGCTTTTATGCAGAAGCACTAGGTGTGGATACAGAAAACCTATTAATTGCACAACCAGATAATGGGGAGCAAGCATTAGAAATTACTGAAAACCTGATTCGTTCAGGAGCTATTGATATTATCGTGATTGACTCCGTCGCTGCACTCGTACCAAGAAGCGAAATTGAAGGAGAAATGGGTGATTCCAAAATGGGATTGCAGGCCCGATTAATGTCTCAAGCATTACGTAAACTGACAGGAACAATCAGCAAAACTAACTGCTGTTGTATCTTTATCAATCAGTTAAGAGAGAAAATCGGCGTTATGTTCGGTAATCCAGAAACGACTACTGGTGGAAACGCGTTGAAATTTTACGCTTCTCTACGATTGGACATCAGACGTTCCGGTGCTGCAATTAAAGACAAAGAAGGAAATGTAACGGGCAATCACGTAAAAGTGAAGGTCGTTAAAAATAAATTAGCACCTCCTTTCAGAGTTGCTGAATTTGATATCACTTACGGCCAAGGAATTTCCAAAACTGGCGAAATCGTTGATCTCGCAGTAGAACACAACATTATTGGAAAAAGTGGTGCTTGGTACAGCTATCAGGATGCAAAAATTGCGCAAGGAAGAGAACAAGCAAAAACGTTCCTCGCTGACAATCCTGAAGTGGCTAAAGAAATTGAAGCTAAAGTAAAAGCAATGTACTTAGCGCCTGAAGCTGAGCCAGAAGTATCTGAAACTAAAAAAGCTAGTAAAAATGGTGTTTCAGAACCCGTTTCTTAAAACTTATATTTTCGTACAATAATTTAATTTTGCAAAAGAAACCTGACGGACCCCTATTCGTCAGGTTTTCTTTTTGTAGTTAGTTATAACAGATTTATTCACCGCAGAAATTGTTTTTGCTTGTAACCACTGCTATTAGCACTTTCAGCGAATAGTACGCCCAATCTCCGTTATTATACCCAAATTTTTTGCCCGAAGGCTAATTTCTTTTATCTACGACCGTAAAAGCTTCGGAAGGCAGAGTCGGACCACCGAGAGTCGGACCACCGAGAGTCGGACCACCGAGAGTCGGACCAATACAAAACTCTTTGAGATCGTTCTGGAATCTACGGGAAAGCCTTAAATTTAGAGGTGGTAAGAATTTGTAAAACTTGAGTTCCTAGTACTTAGAATCGTCTACTTGGTTTAAGTGAGATTCGATTTCAGCAACGATATCACGTACGACACCTTCCTCAAATGGAGAACGTAAATTGGCGGTTTTTACTAAGTCCAAAAAGGATTGACTGCCACCTTGTTTACACAACAGTAGATAATCTTCCCAGGCTTGCTTATGATCTTGTCTATTTTTAATCCAAAACTGAAATGCACAGATCAGTGCTAGTGTATAGTCGATATAATAGAACGGCTTTCCAAAAATGTGCCGTTGTTGTTGCCAAAACCCGCCCTCTTCAAGGAAGGTGTTGCCGTCATAGTCTCTATGTGGGAGGTACTTTTCTTCTATTGCTCGCCAAGCTGTATTTCGTTCTTGTTTGGTGGCATCTGGGTGCTCATAAACAAAATGCTGATACTCATCAACTGCTACGCCGTAGGGCAAGAAGGAGATGGCATTGCTCAGATGGGCAAATTTATACTTTTCTGTGTCTTCTTTAAAAAACAAATGCATCCAGGGCCACGTGAAAAACTCCATACTCATAGAATGAATCTCACACGCTTCAAAGGTAGGCCACAAGTACTCTTTTATTTCAAATTGCTTGCTTGAATATACTTGGAACGCATGCCCGGCTTCGTGTGTCAACACATCAATATCTCCACTTGTCCCATTAAAATTTGAAAAAATAAAGGGTGATTTCTGATTTTCAATAAACGAGCAATAACCACCAGGTGCTTTACCCTTTTTTGACTCTAAATCAACCAGATCATTGTCAAACATATAGTAAATGAATTCCTGTGTTTCTGGAGAAAGTTCAGAGTACATAGTTCGTGCTTGATCCATGATCCAATTAGGCGGTCCTTGTGGTTTGGGATTTCCCGAATCGAACTCAAAGTTTTCGTCATAATATTTAAGTTTAGGCAACCCAAGTCTGTTAGTTTGTCGCTTTCTAAGTTTAGAAGCAATGGGGACCACATATTTCAATACCTGTTCTCTGAAGTTAGCGACCATTTCTGAATTATAGTCAGACCTTAACATCCTTGCATATCCAACTTCTACAAAGTTCTTATAGCCAAGCTTTTGAGCTATCTCATGACGCAACTTAACCAATTTGTCGAAGATACCTTCTATCATTTCGGCGTTTTTGCTGTAGAATTGCCATTTGGTTTCTCCTGCCAGCTTTCTTGTGGCTCTTTCAGGGACAATTTCAAAGGGTTGAATTGAAGAAAGATTGTATTCAGCACCTTCAAAATGAATCTTAGCAGAAGCTTTGAGTTTAGTATATTTGCTTCTTAGTAAGTTTTCTCTTTGTAAATCATCCAAAATTTCAGGACTGATAATTTTACTTGACAATTCAGCAATGGTAAACAATTGATCTCCCCATTGTTCTTTCAAGCCTTTTTTAAATGGAGAATTGACTAACGCTTGATAGAAGTTTGCCACCAAATCTTGTACAATTGGTAGATTTTCATCAAAAAAATTGTTCTCTTCCTCGTAGAACCTATCTGTTGTATCTACTGTATGCCGTATGTAGCAGAGTTGGTACATAGAATCAAATCCTGTTCGCACCGTCTGAATTTTTTGTAGAATTTTATTTTGTTCTTCTAAGCTTTTTGAACCTCTAAATTGCTTTAAAAGCTTAGAAAAGTCTGCTTTTAGATCAATAATGGAAGGCCTATTGTACTTATAATCGTTAAACTTCATGACACTACAATTTGTAACGGTAAACGAGTCCAAAACTTTAAAGGGTCGTTCAGTTTTTAATTTAATTCTTTAAAAGTTAAACATACAATATAAGGTTTATGTTACAGTGTTTTTACAAAAATTTGAGGAATATGCAGTGATAAGATTAATTTCAAAATTAACTTTGGTATCAAACATGAAAAACAAATTTAGTTTTGATTAAATTGCAGCGAATGGATTCAATTACACAAATTACACTAGGAGCAGCAGTTGGTGAGGTCGTGCTTGGGAAAAAAGTAGGAAATAGAGCCATGGTTTGGGGAGCAATTGCAGGGACCATACCCGATTTGGATATTTTGACCTCTTTTTTTATGAGTGAGATTAATGCTTTAATCGCACATCGACATATTACTCATGCCCTTGTCTTTCCAGTATTTATGGCACCACTGTTTGGCTTGTTGGCGTATAAGTTTTACAAGGGAGATTTTGATAAAAACCCAATCTATAAAGGACTGATAACAGGAATCGGAGCATTGATTTGCGGACTCATTTTATATCTATTGGCACTTGGTCTTTACAATAACGGCCGTGTGTCACCACTTCCGCTTATCACGGGTCTGTCCATTGTGACATTCTTAGCCTACCGGATGCGCAATTATTGGAAAACAGACTTCAGTCGACTGGGGACAGAAGCGAGTCACCGCGATTGGTCTTGGCTGTTTTTCTGGGGGCTGTTTACACATCCACTATTAGACTGTTTTACAAGCTACGGTACACAGATCTTTCAACCGTTTTCTGATTACAGAGTGTCGTTTAGTACGGTAGCCGTGGCGGATCCCGCTTACACTGTACCATTTTTGATTTGTGTGGTCATTGCCAGTTATCTTGCTAGGGGAAGCCGATTGCGATCCGTTATCAATTGGGTGGGAATCGGTTTTAGTTGCCTCTATTTGCTCTGGACGGTTCGTAACAAGGTCGTCATTACTAAAATCTTTGAAAATAGCCTGACGCGCAACCAAATTCAGTTTGACAGAACATTTGTTTCACCTACTATTTTAAACAACATCTTGTGGCAAGCCGTCGCCGAGTCTGATGACAAGTACTATTACGGACTCTACTCCTTGCGAGATTCGAAACCCGAAATACAGATCGATAGTCTATACAAGCATCCGAAACGACGGGCCGTACTAGAAAAATACAAGGATTTCCCTACACTCACCTGGTTTTCTGATAACTATTATACTATTGATTCTGTGGCGCCAGATCAGTATAAAATGAATGACCTCCGTTTCGGAGTTATTGGCAATCTCGAAACGCCGAGAGATACCAGTATGTACGTTTTCCAGTTTTACCTAACAGTCAAGGGGGACAACGACCTTCACATTAAGAGCTATCGAAATACTGATCGTGACATTAGTGCTGATTTACAAAAACTCAGAAATCGCATAAACGGTCAATAGTTTTTTCATTCATATGGTAACCGTTTTACAGACTTACCGTTAAATAGAGGGAAATTAACTAAAGCTCCCTTTATGAAAAAACTAGCAATTATCGGAACAGTGGGCCTGCCTGCTGCGTACGGAGGCTTTGAAACGCTTGTTGACCAATTAGTTGTCAACCTGAATGAAGCATTTGAGATTACCGTGTATTGCAGTGGGAAGTTCTATCCTAAGAAAACACGTTTAAGGACTTACAAGGGTGCTAAATTGATTTATCTTCCGCTTAATGCGAATGGTATTCAAAGTATTCCCTATGATATTTGTTCTATCATCCATGCCGTTTTCAAGGCCGATCTACTATTGATCCTCGGCGTTTCAGGATGTATTTTGCTGCCTTTCTTTAAGTTCTTTACTAAAAAACGGTTTTTTGTAAATATAGATGGAATAGAATGGAAGAGAGATAAGTGGGGAGCAATGATCAAGCGATTTTTGAGGTACTCTGAAATCCAGGCTATAGAGACCGCAGAAGGTGTTATAACTGACAATAAAGTAATACAGCAATACGTAGCTGCTACCTACGGTTATGAAAGCTATTTGATTGAATATGGTGGAGATCATGCTTTCCATGTACCAATAAAGGAAGAAGATATCAGGCAATACCCATTTCTACAGTCAGAATATCTTTTTGGTGTTTGTAGGATAGAACCAGAAAACAACATTCATATCATTCTGAAGGCCGTGTCTAGACAGACTAAATACCCATTTGCAATGGTTGGTAATTGGGATAAAAGTCAGTATGGAAAAGACCTGAAATCTAAGTACTCAGCAATCGACCACCTGTACTTAATTGATCCTGTCTATGAACCTACAGCATTAAACAGACTGCGCTCCAACTGTTTTCTTTATCTGCATGGGCATTGTGCTGGGGGCACTAATCCTTCGCTCGTAGAAGCAATGAATTTAGGCGTCCCTATCGTGGCATTTGACGTCGGCTATAATCGAGCAACAACGGAAGATAGCGCCTTGTTTTTCAAAGATGTCATAGACTTGGAATTGGTCTTAAGTAACATGAATGAAACTTGGGCAAAATCAGTTGGAGACAAGATGAAAGCTATAGCCGATAAACGATATACCTGGAAGGTGATCGGTAAAAAATATCTCAGAATGCTAAGGGCAGGTGCCAAGCAACAATCGGAGGCTTCGATTCCAGTCTCAAAACCATTGCACAATTGATGTCGACACTTATATTATGATGCACGATCTACTTTCACAAGAGGGAATACAAGCCCTCATCGCTGTTTTTTTTACCGCGTTTGCGATCACTTACTTCGTGATTCCATCTATTTTGGAAGTGGCATACAAAAAGCAGTTGTTTGATATTCCTGATCATAGAAAAGTGCATGTCAAGCCAATACCCAGTTTGGGAGGTATTGGGATTTTCATTGGTGTTATCATTTCAATCATTTTATTTTCGTCTGCCGCTCAATATTCATTCTATAAATTCTTGATTGCTGCTTACTTAGTGCTGTTTTTTATAGGATTAAAAGATGATTTAATTATTATGCGGACCAGGTACAAATTAATCATACAGGTTTCTGTGGCTATTGTCTTGGTTATTAGTGGGTTACGGTTTGAAAACTTTCATGGCATCTTAGGGTTATACGAACTCCCATATTGGTTAAGCTTTACAGTAAGTCTTATTTTTATTATTGGAATCACCAACGCATTTAATTTAATTGATGGGATAGACGGGCTAGCAGCAGGTTTAGGGATTATTAATTGTATTACATTCGGTTGTTTATTGTTTATTTTTGAACAACAAGCAAATGCCGTTCTAGCTTTTGCCGTTGCTGGAGCTATGGTAGCTTTTCTTCGATATAATTTTGGAAAATACCCAAATAAAATATTCATGGGAGATACCGGATCACTGTTGCTTGGACTAACGATCTCCGTGCTGGCTATTAGTTTTGTCAATATTTCACCTGAGGTAGCAGCAGCACGCTTTGGTTTTATCTCTCCTCCGATAGTAGCGCTTGCGATTATCATTATTCCTGTATTCGATACCTTACGGGTAATGATTGTTAGAATGATGGAAGGAAAATCACCATTTCGACCAGACAAGAATCATATTCATCACACTTTTTTGGAAGCAGGTTTAACGCATAAGACCTCAAGTTTGATTTTGTACGGAATTAACTTACTGCTCATTTTTGCAGTATTATTTTTAAGAAGCAACACCACCTTTTTCCTTGTATTTACGCTTTTGATTCTAGGAGCGCTGATTGTACAAGGATTTATTCTATTGCGATTTTCATTAAAGTCAAGTAAGGTTAGTAACCTTAGAGCACAAGCCAGACAACTCCGTGGGAAAAAACAGTATTTAAAATAATAGTTATGGGACTTCAGAAAAAAGGATTTACGGTATTCGTTGTAGATGACGAAGTAATGATTAGAAGAATGATCGAACACCGACTCAAAGACAGAAGTGACTTGTCAGTCTTTTCTTTTGCGTCTGGTGAAGAATGTCTAGAGCAACTAGAAAAAAAGACACCAGACATCGTGATGCTCGACTATCATATGTCAAATGACACCGATCAAGTGATGAACGGTCTTGAAGTACTCCAAAAAATTAAAGAGATAGAACCAGAGACCAACGTTGCAATGCTTTCCTCGCAAGATAATGTCAAGGTAGCTGTCAATGTATTAAAGGAAGGAGCGGTAGACTATATTATTAAAAACGCCCTGTTTGCAGTCAATGCAGAGTCGACAATCGACAAAATTATTCAAAATCTAAACTTGAATACTGAAATTTTGGCACTTAGTGAAACAATAAAGCGCGACAAACTAATGCTGAAAGGCTATTCACTGATTGTATTATTGCTTTGCCTGCTAGCGTATTACTTCTTTGTAACGTAAAATGAACGCTGTACTTACTCAAATAATAACAATAAGCTTGGTAGTTGAGTGCTGAAAGCACGGCATCTGTCAGCCCAGAGTATCGCGCAGCAGAACGCTAAGATCCTAACCCTCACTCCTCCGAAGCGCTGTAAGTGCGACATCGTCTTTTTATACGCTATCTCCTAATTAGAGCAATTGGTTGTACTTTCAGCACTACAGTCATTGTGGGTCTATACATTCAGTACTCAATAACTAAATCAGCTAAAGCCAAGGCCGCGTAAGGGGTAGAAACGGAATTGGCATCGCCCATTGGAGTGGATGACCCGACCCGAAGGGATACGCCCCAATATTTATCTAATTCAATTTACTCTAACAACAGATTGTTGTTGATTAATTCAAGTAAATTCCTTACAATTTTATTGAGTCGTATTAACTAATTATCCCGAGTTTCCGACCCACCTTTTTATAAGTTTCAACTACAAAATCAAGGTGTTCTTCGTTGTGAGACGCCATAAAACTGTTGCGCATCATTGCCTTGCCTGGAGGTGTTGCAGGAGAGATAAATACGTTGGCAAAAATCCCAGCATCAAATAAGCCTTTCCAAAGTTTGAAGGCAGGTTCATCCTCACCAACAATCACAGGAACAATAGCGGTTTCACCATCAATCACGTTAAAACCAAGATCTAAGAGGCCTGTACGTACTTTCTGAGCGTTGTTAGCCAATTTCGTTACCAGTTCTGGTTGATCTTCTAAGATATCGAGTGCGGCAAGCGCTGCGGCGACAGATGCAGGAGTAGGGGATGCCGCAAAAATCAAGGCAGGTGAGTGGTGCTTTAGATAATTCATAACGCGCTCCGGACCAGCGACAAAACCACCGATAGAGGCAAGCGTTTTGCTGAACGTACAAACGATGAGATCTACAGCATCATTTACACCAAATTTATTGGCCGTACCACGTCCTCCTTCTCCAATTACACCAAAAGCATGTGCATCATCCACAATGATTTGAGCATTATATTTTTCTGCCAAAGCAGCAATTTTGTCTAGGTGTGCGATATTACCAAATGTACTAAATACGCCATCTGTAACAATCAATTTCCCACCAGAATCCATCTGCTTTAACCGGCGTTCAAGGTCTTCAACATTGTTGTGTTTGTATCGGACAACGTTGACATTCATGCCACCGCGTGCCAACAGATTACCCGTTACGATACTCGCATGATTGTCCTTATCAGAAAGGATGTGATCACCGCGACCAACTAGGGGCTGAATCACGCCCTGTCCAGTCATATAGCCAGTAGTAAACAGCAATGCGGACTCCTTGCCAACAAACTTAGCGAGGCGGTGCTCCAATTCGATATGCATGTCGATAGTTCCCGTCAAATAACGAGATCCAGAACAACTGGAGCCGAATTTATTCAATGCTTTTATTGTCGCTTCCTTTACTTTAGGGTGCGTGGTCAATCCTAAGTAATTATTAGAGCCAGCCATCACAACTTCCCTACCATCCATATAAACGATTGGTCCTTCGCTGCCCTCAATAGGTGTAAACCAAGGATAGATCCCTTGAGCTTTTACCTCATCTGCTCTGGTGAAGGCATGACATTTTTGAAACAATAGCTTTTCCTCTAAAGTCTTACGCATTTTGGATTTTTTTAATTCTTCTCAAACAATTTAAAAATTGCAAGATTAATTGCTGAATAGAATAATTTAGTTGCAAATATAATACCCTTTTCAAACAAAAAAAATCTCCGTGATTAGAAAAACCACGGAGACCTATTTTTTAAACCCGATTCTGGTCTGATATTCTTCTACCCATTCCATGACGTACGTTAATCCATTACTACATTTCATTAGATGATTTTGCCTTTTACAGAAAAATTGCTTAAATATAATCTCCATATCAATGCTAATGCTTGCAAACACACCAATAGGAATTCGTTTTTCCTATATAATTTTGTTGATGTATTTCCCAATTTGATTAAAAAATTCCTAATGAGACTTACAATTAGAACTCCAATTATTGTTTTAGCATTATTGTTATCCACTGGTTTAATTGCCCAAAACCCCAGCTTTGAATGGGTTAAACAGATTGGCGGAATTGGAAGTGACAATGCATCTACCTTTCTTGATAATCAAGGAAATTTGTATAACACAGGGGTTTTCAGTGACACAGTAGACTTTGACCCCGGTCCGGGAATAATGAATCTTACCTCAACCGGTTTTAAAGATGGCTATATTCAAAAACTGGACGCCAATGGTAACTTACTCTGGGCAAACCATATCGCTCCGGCAAATGTTAATAGTATGACAAGCACATCATCGATTTCCTTTGACAGTAATGGTTTTGTGTACTTAGCAGGTTTTTTCTTTGGAACAGCGGATTTTGATCCGGGGCCGGGAACATTAAATCTTTCTTCAATTATCTACGGGGCAGGATTTATTCAAAAACTGGATACTAATGGGAATCTTGTCTGGGTAATCCCACTTTATGAAGCATTTAGAGTAACAGCAGATGATATTACCATTGACGCTAATGGCAATATATTTATTATGGGGACATTTAAGGGTGGATCACCGACAGATTTCGACCCAGGTCCCGGAACAGCTTACCTTTATACGTATGGTTACGACGAAGACGTTTATGTGTTAAAATTAGATGCCTCTGGTAATTTTCTTTGGGTAAAACAAATGGGAAGCCCAGGACTTGATATATCTGGATCAATTGCACTTGACAGTGGCGGCAATCTATATACAACCTTTACTAGTAGTGGAAACCTTTTCATTCAAAAACTGGAACCTAATGGTAACTCAGTTTGGATGATACAAATTGTAGTAGGATCCGGAAAAGCTATCACTGTAGATGCAAGTGACAATATTTATATAACTGGTTCTTTCTCTGGAACAAAAGATTTTGATCCTGGTCCGGGTCAGACAATTCTAACTTCTAATGGTTCTCATGATATTTTTATTCTGAAATTGGATTCCAATGGAAATTTTATTTGGGCAAAACAAATGGGAGGAATATCAATTGATGAAGGAATTTCTATCACAACAGATATTAATAATAATGTTTACACTGTTGGACAATTCTACAATACAGTTGATTTTGATCCTGGCCCTGGTCAAACGATTTTTGTTTCCAATGGTAATATTGATCTTTTTGCACAAAAGCTAAATTCGAACGGAGATTTCCTTTGGGCAAAACAAATAGGAAGTACAGATTATGACAGAGTCCACCATATTACCATTGATGCTAATAACAATATATATACATCTGGTTCTTTTCACTTAACAGTTGATTTTGATCTTGGTCCTGGAACTACAAATCTGACTTCAAATGGGAATTTGGATGGTTTTATACAAAAATTAAATCAATGTCAGACCGCTTACACTGACATTCAAACCACATGTGGTAGTTACACTTGGATCGATGGTGTTACTTATACTTCATCTAACAATACTGCTATGTATACTGTTCCCGGGGGTGCAGCTAACGGCTGTGACTCAATCGTAACGCTTGACTTAACGGTTAACAACGCTTCGACAAGTACCGATGTTCAAACAGCATGTGACAGTTATACTTGGATAGATGGCGTTACCTATTCCGCAAACAATAATACCGCCGTGTACACAATTGCAGCGGGTGCAGCTAACGGCTGTGACTCAATCGTAACGCTTGACTTGACGGTTAACAGCGCTTCGACAAGTATTGATGTTCAAACTGCATGTGACAGTTATACTTGGATCGATGGTATTACCTATTCCGCAAACAATAATACCGCCGTTTACACAATTACAGCGGGTGCAGCTAACGGCTGTGACTCAACCGTAACGCTTGACTTAACAGTTAATCAGGTGTCAGATATCACTACAACTGTGAACGGAGCCACCATCACCTCAAATAACACCGGAGCAACCACTTATCAGTGGTTAGATTGTGACTCGGGCATGAGTATAATCCAAGGAGAGACAGCAAACTCCTATACTGCAACAGTAAACGGCAATTACGCGGTACAACTCACTGAGAATGGATGTGTAGACACTTCCGCTTGTGTGACAATTGTCCTCTCAGGAATAACCAACCATTCATTCAAAGAACGTATTCTGGTTGCTCCTAATCCGACAAATGGCACATTCACAATACAATTTGAAAACAAGCAGACGGATTTGACTGTAAAACTATGGTCTGTTTCCGGTCAATTGAAGGAAAGCAGAACATTTCAACACACAAACAGAGTAGAAATGATGCTTGATTATCCGCAAGGGGTTTACCTTGTGGAAATATTAAATGATTCAGGAGAAAAAGCAGTTGTTCGATTGATAAAATTAGAATAGTTATCTATTCTTATAAAACCCACTACTCAATTAGCCTTGCAGCTTGAATGCAATTGTGTTTATCTGGGTACGTCCATTGCGTCAATAATTGATCATTAATAAGGTAGCGAATAGCGCGGTGCCAATGTGTTTAGCCTTTTTGCTGATACCATCTTCAATTCTTTACGACATTACTTATACAGCAATATCTTCTTAGTAGTAACAATTCCATTTGATGTTTCAATTTCCAACATATAAATATTTGCACTACCATCTAACGCCAAATGAATGTTGCTTTCGTTTTCCATAAAAAACATAGCAACCACCTTACCAGAAAGATCGGCAACTCGTATTGTAGTTCCTTCTTGTGGTCGATCAAACTCAACAGTTATCAGACCATTTGATGGATTGGGGTAGACACTGAACGGTGCTTCAGCATTACTCTCATGGCTATTGCTCAATACAATTGCAGTACAAGCAGATGTCCCAGCACAGTCGCCTAGTGTTATTTCAACAGCAAAGAACCCTGCAGTGGCAGGAGTAAACGATTGATTTGTTTCTCCTGGTATTGGTTGATTACCATTATCACAATCCAACCATTGATAGGTGGCGCCTGCTTGGTTTGCTGTGGCCACACCACCAATAAGTGTTAATGTGGTATCTGGGTTGGGATCTATCGTCAAACCAAGGGTAACAATGGAATCACAGCCATTTACATTGCCCCCTACAATCGTATAGGTTGGTGTATTTGTAATTGCGGTATAAGTCATTCCATCAATCCAAGAGTAAGTGCCACATGCAGTCTGCATATCAGTTCCTGAGGTTGAAGAATAAATCGCCAAATCAAGGGTAACAATGGAATCACAGCCATTTACATTGCCCCCTACAATCGTATAGGTTGGTGTATTTGTAGTTGCGGTATAAGTCATTCCATCAATCCAAGAGTAAGTGCCACATGCAGTCTGTATATCGGTGCCTGATGTTGAAGAATAAATCGTCAAATCAAGGGTCACAATCGAATCACAGCCATTTGCATTGCCTCCTACAATCGTATAGGTTGGTGTATTTGTAGTTGCGGTATAAGTCATTCCATCAATCCAAGAGTAAGTACCACATTCAGACTGTATATCGGTGCCTGATGTTGAAGAATAAATCGTCAAATCAAGGGTAACAATTGTAAGGCGCTCCAATCGCAACACGTTTTCCATCTGAAGATATGGAGACACTAGTACCACTGAAATCAGTATCTGCTTCTCCATCAATATCCTGCCCAATTTGGATTTGAGCAAAACAAGAGTAAAAAGCCAGCCAAATAAAAGTTAAAAGGAATTGAAAACGTTTCATTGAATTGTTTTTTTATTAAAAATACTATTCAAAATTACCGATAATTAATTGTAATTAGGGGAGAATACAAGGAAATTAATTTAATAATTAGGTGCTTGAATTAATTAATTATAGTTTTGTATTTTGTTGTTTAAATAGATGGTTAATTGTCGATCAATTGCTATTTTCTAAATCTTAAATCTAAGCTCATTCTTAAGCAACAATTATTCAATCATTTCAGAACTTATTTACTTTAGAATTTTACTTCAAGTGTCAAAGTAACATTTTTAGGAAATATTGCTCCTTCAGAGCTCGCTTAGCTTATTTATTCATCATGAATTCGAATAAAAAGGGAGTTTGTCACAAGCTGAACATTTCACTTTTTTTGTCCTTGAGTTCGAACCTATTTTGTGTATGTTTGTTGATCTTAAAAGGAAACGAAAAGGCATGCATGACATCTTAATTATCGGTGGAGGACTAGCAGGACTTATCAATGCTATTCATTTGAGTAAGGCGGGACTTAGCGTGGTGGTACTAGAAAAAAACGACTTCCCTAAGCATAAAGTCTGTGGCGAATACATTTCTAACGAAGTGTTACCTTACTTACAAAGCTTAGGTGTTGATCCCTTTGCTTTAGGCGCTACGAGTATTGATAAATTCATTTTAGGAACCTCTGGCGGCACGGAAGTTACGACGACCTTGCCGCTTGGTGGCTTTGGGATCAGTCGATATACGCTAGACCATTTTTTATTGCAGAAGGCAGTCTCCAATGGTTGTGTCGTAGTAAAAACAAATGTTGAAAAGATTGAGTATCAAGGGAGAAGTTTTAAAGTCAGCACCCGTGAAGGCGAAGAATATTTAGCTACTTTTGTCATCGGTGCTTATGGAAAGCGATCGGCACTAGATGGTCATTTGAATAGGAAGTTTATAGAGACTGAAGCCCCTTTCTTAGCAGTAAAGAACCATTACAAGGGTAGTTTCCCTGATGATTTGGTAGCATTACATAATTTTGAAGGTGGGTATTGTGGCATTTCAAAAGTAGAAAACGATTTCATTAATGTTTGCTATTTAGCGAATTATAAAACTTTTAAAAAATATCGAAATATCGAAACGTTTCAACAGGAAGTTCTTTTTAAAAACCCTCAATTAAAAGACATTTTTGAAGGCATTCAACCAACATTTGCAAAACCACTGACCATCAGCCAAGTTTCATTTTCATCGAAGAAAACCATTGAACAACATGTGTTTATGAGTGGAGACGCCGCAGGAATGATTCACCCCTTATGCGGAAATGGAATGGGTATGGCGATTCACAGTGCTAAGATTTTAGCAGGGTTATTAGTACAGTCATTTAATGCAAAATCAATCAATCGGTTGTCCCTTGAAGAGCAATACGCAAAGAGATGGAAATCAACGTTCCAAAAAAGACTGAATGCTGGGAGATTTTTGAACGTGTTTGTCTCTAATCACAAAATATTGAGTGCTGGTATATATGGATTACAATTTTTTCCTAAACTATTCCCATTCATTATAAAACAAACACACGGAGAAGAATTAACTGCCTATCAGGACTAAATAATGGGTAATGGTTAATGCATGACCCAAAGGAGTATGATTACAAACAGATGTATATTCAAAGAAAAATTGTTAAAAATAATTAATGTTTCTGAATTTAGAAAATAGAAGTACGCAAACCGAAATCATGGATGACTTTATGATGGAGGGCGAGCTATTGCAACGAAGCCTGGATCAGCTCGCAAGCATCAATCAATGGTTAGGCGGTAACAGCGTTACCGTTAACGGACTAGAGCAACTCTGGAAAAACACCCCCAAAACCCAACTAATCACGATTGTCGACCTTGGTTGTGGGAATGGCGACATGCTAAGAGTCGTTGCGAAATTAGCAAGAAAGCAAGGGCGCACCGTAAAACTAATCGGTATTGACGCCAATCGGTTTACAGTGGAGTACGCCAGAAAAAAATCTACTAGTTATCCCGAAATAAGCTATATCCTAGACGCGGTCCCTTCTACAACATTTAGCAATTTACAGTATGACGTATTACTGTCTACGCTGTTTTTTCATCATTTAACAGATGAGGAAATCACTACTTGTCTCACAGAAATCACAGCAAAGGCAAGTATGGGCGTAGTTATCAATGACTTGCATAGAAATGAAATAGCGATATTCTTATTCAGATTATTGACTTTATTTATTCCAAATCCGATGATTAGGCAAGATGGTATAACTTCCATAAAAAAAGGATTTAAACGATCAGATCTCAACGCTTTTGTTAAACAATTAAAATTAGCAAATAGTAAGATATCGTGGAAATGGGCATTCCGTTACCAATGGGTTATCAATAATCAGCAGTCGATTTAAAACTATGGTCAGAATAAAAACAGTCGCCACACAATTACCACCGTATACACGGTCAACAAAGGAAATTCTCCCCTACGTCAAAGCATGGCTGAGTGATCAGGAAGAGCGATTTCAGCGGAAAGTCCTCAAAATAATCGGCAACGCGGGCATAGACAGAAGATATTCGATTATCGATGCCCAAGAGATGTTTGTCTTAAGAAGCTTTGAGGAAAAAAACCAACTATACATTCAAGGAACACTGCCTCTAGCAGAACAAGCACTAGCAAAAGCCTTGAAAAAAGCAGATTGGGATCCCAAGCAAATAGACTATATCATAACCGTAAGCTGCACCGGGTTTATGATTCCATCAGTAGATGCCTACTTGATCAACCGCCTAGGCTTGCGACAAGACGTCGTCCGCTTACCAGTGACCAAGATGGGATGCGCAGCAGGCGTATCAGGCATCATTTACGCCAAAAAGTTTCTCAAGGACAATCCAGGCAAGCGTGCTGCAGTCATTGCGGTCGAGTCGCCAATGTCTACCTTTCAGCAAGAAGACTTTTCGATGGTCAATATCGTCAGCGCAGCAATTTTTGGAGATGGCGCGGCTTGTGTCCTACTGTCTTCCGATGAAACCGACGATGGACCAATAGTAAAAAATGAGGAAATGTATCACTTCTTCGATGCTACACATATGATGGGATTTGAATTGAAGAACACTGGGCTGCACATGGTGCTAGATCCTTCAGTACCAGAAACTATTGCAGAACATTTTCCGAAAATAATTTATCCGTTCCTAGAAAAATCCAACACAACCATTGAGCAAATAGATCATTTGGTGTTTCACCCAGGCGGCAAGAAAATCGTACAAACCATTGAAAACCTGTTTGGCGTATTGGGCAAAAACATTGACGACACCAAAGAAGTCCTACGAATCTACGGAAACATGTCCAGCGCTACCGTGTTATACGTGTTAGAGCGTTTTTTAGACAAGGAGATACCCGCAGGCGAACAAGGCTTAATGCTAAGTTTCGGACCAGGATTTTCCGCACAAAAAGTATTGTTAGAGTGGTGATAACCAAAGAACCTAACTATGAGCAAAGAATTTGAAGATAAAAACTACTGGGCCATCATACTAGGCGGATCTTCCGGGCTAGGGCTAGCAACTGCTAAGCGATTGGCAGCGCTAGGGCTGAACATATGTGTGATACACCGCGACAGAAAATCTACGCTCCCAGCAATCGAACAGGAGTTTGAACAGATAAAAGCCAACAAAACCGACTTTTTGTCCTACAATATAGATGCATTGAACCTAGAAAAACGCAAGGAGCTCATCGAAACACTAAAAACCAAGCTAGGTACAACTGGCAAGGTAAAGGCATTCATTCACAGCATCGCCAAAGGCAACTTAAAGCCGATGGTCTCTGAGGATGTCCCGATTTTAAAGAATGATGATTTTCACTTAACGCTTGAAGCCATGGCGATTTCCTTGTATGACTGGATGCAACACCTGTTTAAGGAACAACTCTTTGCAGAGGACGCTCGGATCATCAGTTTTACAAGTGAAGGAAATCAGAAGGCTTGGTCTCATTATGCTGCGGTTTCTGCTGCGAAGGCAGCAATTGAAGCGATTACTAGGAATATCGCATTAGAATTTGCGCCTTTTGGGATCCGCGCCAACTGTGTCCAGGCTGGCATCACCGACACCGCTTCTTTTCGGATGATTCCTAATAGCGACTCCCTCAAAGCGCATGCGTTGCTTAGAAACCCGTCAAAGCGATTGACGACGCCAGAAGACGTGGCAAATGTAGTCGGTTTGCTGTGTATGAAAGAGGCACAATGGATTACTGGAGCCGTGATTCCTGTGGATGGAGGGGAACATATTCAATAGTGTTCAATTAGAAAAAAATGAAATTAAATCAGGATATAAAATTAATACCAGTTTTAGAATTGCAACCTGCAGCTTTCAGTAAGATTGAAAGAGAGTCTCCTAAAAAATCAACTTTAGAAGCACCTCAAGATTGGATAAATTACAATCAAAATTGTTACAACGACTCAGGTCTAAATACTATAAAACCAATTGAACCATTAAGTTGGCTTTTCAAAATAGAGTCTTTGACAGATAGCGAATTGAAAATAATTTTGAAAGATTTAATTGATACTACAGTTGAAGATTTTGAATCAATAGATGAAATCCTAAACGACCCAATAGAATATGCACCACTAATTCCAGGAGGATATTTATTTGTAGTAAATAATAAAATTAAATCAGAACCAGGCTGCTGTTGCGGATTAGAAAATATAATAGAATGGAAAGATTCTTCCAGAATTTTAACTGGTCACGGAAACGATGACTTTGTAGATATAAATCGAACAAACTCACAAGTAAAAGTCTCAATCAAAAAAGAAGTTTTTCTAATACGAGAGAAAGATTATAATAAAATAGTGAACGACGCAGAAATTTCAATTAACAAATTCATTGAAAAAAGTGGAAAGCTTTTCAATGAATTACTTAAAATTAAAAATGGAAAATCATTTGCCAAAGCGATGATTTATAAATGGGATTAAAAATAAAAACGGGAACATATTCAATAAAACAGACATGACGAAAGAAAAAATAATTGCCTTACTACCCTATTCCGACCCTTTTCTGTTTGTAGACGAATTGGGGCACCTAGACGAAGACGGAGTTACTGGAAGTTATACTTATCAGGAGGACGCTTATTTTTACAAAGGCCATTTTATTGATAACCCAGTAACGCCAGGGGTGATTTTAACGGAAACGATGGCTCAGATTGGTCTAGTTTGCCTAGGAATATTCTTAATGCGGGACAAATTTGTAGCTGGCACAAAATTACCAGCAATGGCGATGGTTGCTAATGAAACGGAATACTTTAAGCCTGTTTTTCCAGGAGAAAAGGTAATTGTTACCTCAAAAAAGATATATTTCAGATTCGGAAAATTAAAGTGCGTCGTAGAAATGCGTAATGAGCAGCAAGAATTGATTTGTAAAGGGACAATAGCAGGGATGATTGCTAGAAAACAGATAGAAAAAACATGAGTAAAAGAGTTGTGATTACTGGGTTAGGAGTGGCAGCACCCAATGGTGTTGGCTTAGCGAATTTTGAATCTGCGATCAAGGCAGGGACTTCTGGTATTCAATACTATCAAGAACTTAATGACTTGAATTTTGCTTGCTGCATTGGCGGCATTCCTGAAGTATCTGAAGAATTGAAACTCAAGTATTTGACGCCATTACAGCTCCGTAACTTCAACAGTTCGGGCATTCTGTATGCTTGTATGGCTGGCGTTGATGCGTGGCGAGACGCCAGACTTGAGTTTGCAGGTGAAACCCCGCATTGGGAGAGTGGTGCCGTCTTTGGTACTGGGATCTCAGGCGTAGAAAAAATGAGGGAATCGAGCTACAAGATCGACAGTGGCAAAGTCAAACGATTGGGCAGTAATGCAGTAGAACAGACCATGTCTAGCGGCGCTGCTGCTTACCTGGCAGGCATTATCGGCCTTGGCAATCAAGTCACAACCAATTCCTCTGCTTGCGCAACAGGCACAGAGGCGATTCTCCAAGCGTTTGACCGGATACAAGCAGGCAAAGCCAAGCGAATGATAGCAGGAAGCACTAGCGATCATGGCCCATACCTCTGGGGTGGCTTCGATGCCTTGCGTGTCATGACTTTTAAGCACAATGACTCGCCTGAGAACGGCTCGAGACCTATGAGTGCCACTGCATCTGGCTTTGTGCCTGGGAGTGGCGCTGGCGCCTTGGTACTGGAAAGCCTGGAAAGCGCAATAGAACGCAAGGCGACCATCTATGCTGAAGTACTCGGCGGAGCAGTCAATTCTGGTGGGCAACGCTTGGGTGGTACGATGACGGCACCCAATAATATCGCAGTGCAACGTTGTATCAAGGATGCGTTGGAGGCTACAGGCGTTGATCCCAACGAAATTGATTTGATCAATGGTCATTTAACGGCAACGACAAAAGACCCTGTAGAGATAGAAAATTGGACGATTGCGCTAGGACGAAAAGGCACCGATTTTCCTTACATTCACTCTTTGAAATCGATGATCGGTCATTGCATCAGTGCGGCTGGATCTATCGAGAGTGTGGCCGCGATTTTGGGCTTGAAGCACCAATTCATTTTCCCCAATATCAATTGTGATGATCTACACCCTAAAATCACTGCGATCATTCCTGCTGATAAAGTTCCTAAGCAATTGATTATCAATAAAGAAATAAATATTGTTGCGAAAGCTAGTTTTGGCTTTGGTGATGTGAATACTTGTGTAATTTTTAAAAAATTTAACCATGGATAAACCTGAGCTAATCAGCACTTTAAAAGAAATAATCAAACCCTACGTTCAAGATGAGGCTGCTTTTCAAAACCTAACCGAAGACACCCACTTTATCGACGATTTAAAAATCAACTCTGCCAATTTGATTGATGTCGCACTTGACGTAGAAGACAAATTCGATATCGTTATTGAAGACGAAGCACTTGGCAGCATGTTCACGGTAAAAGAAGCCATGGATATCGTAAGCGAGAAAATCACAGCAAAATGATTGGGAACGATATCGTTGATTTGCAGCAGGCGCTTCAAGAAAGCAACTGGAAACGTCCTCGTTATCTAAGCAAGCTATTCACAGCAAAAGAACAGGCGTTTATCCACGCCGCTCCCAATAAAGACCAAGCAGTTTGGCTGCTTTGGAGTCGAAAGGAAAGTGCGTATAAAATTATTGCTCGGAGTCGAAATCAACGCTTTTTTGCACCTAAAAAGCTGGTGAATAACAATCTTGACAGTCCTATCCATGGTCAAATCACCTTTGAAAATGAAACGTTTACGACCCATAGTACCATAACCAACACCCATATTCATACGATTGCTCAAAAAGATAAAAATTTTTGGTCCCTTTCGGGAAATTACCTGGAACCTCAGGCATCAAAGTCCTTTTTCATTGCCAATAAAAGCTATGCATCTCAACACTTTCTGGCTAGGAAACAACTGCTTGAATACTATGCCGAATACTCAAAAATTTCAATCAATAGTTTAACTATTCAAAAAGACGATAATAAAGTCCCACATTTGTATTATAAAAATAAAAAACAACCAATCATGATTTCGATGGCACATCATGGTCATTATGCTGGTTTCGCTTTGCTCTATATGATACAAACCAACGAATGACTTTTCAGCGCCTCATCCAATTCGCAATCAATTACAAGAAGATAATTATCCTTTTGTTGGGTTTGGCTATGCTTATGGGCTCCTTGCAAACCGCAAGGCTATTGACTGTCGATAATTCACTTGGAATTTGGTTCTTAGAAGACAATGCTGACTATCGGGAATATCTTGAATTTCAAGAAGAACAAGGGTCTGACGAAGTCGTTATCGCGATGATTCCCGCCAAAGATCCGCTATCAGCTGATCACATTGCAAGACTAGAACGACTACACCAAAAAACGGATAGCTTACCGTATGTCACCACTTCATTTAGCTTAGCGAATGCCAAATATCCGATTTACTCCAATCGAAAGCTCTTTTACAGGAATATTTTTACGCCGAGTCGTAGCAAGGAAAGCATTGAGGGATTACTAGACGAGTTGCCAGCACTCAGTCGCCAATTGCTGTCAGATGATCAGCAGTTTACGTTTTTCTATTTGCGGTTGATCCCTGCCAATCAAATCGAAAACAGGAGTGAGATCATCAGTAACATCAGCGTTATCATTGAAGAAACGGTAGGAAAGAGTCACATTTCCGGAGCACCGATCCTAGGCGAAGCGTTTAATAAAACGATATTCGAAGAGAGTCTTTTCTTTGCTGTCATTTCTATCATTGTCATTTTGGGGTTACTGTTGTTTCTGTTGCCGCATTGGCACTACATTCCTATTGCGTTTATTGCGATTGCCTTACCCGTAAGCATTACGTTTGGACTGATGACAAGTATGGGGTATTCCTTGAACTTGATTTCGATGCTCATTCCTACGATTTTGATGATTTACAGTGTCAGTGACCTCATTCATATTGTCAATATTTACCATCAGCATCGCAAGGAGCAACCACAACAGACGCAGATCGAGCAAATAAAAATCGCACTTCAAAAAAGTCTCAAGCCTTGCTTCTACACAACAGTGACTACTATAATTGGATATTTGGCACTTGTCTTATCACCGTTGCCGGCCTTTAAAATCATGGGGGTTTTCACTTTCATCGGATTGTTGATTGCGTTTTGCTTGGTGTATGTGATCGCTGCTATCGGATTTACCTTTATGAATGCACAATCGCTGGAGGCTAATGTCAGGAAAATCAATATTACTTCAATCACTAAAAAAGTAAATCATTGGACGACACACTACAATGGTTTGGTGTTAGGGTTTGGTGGACTAGTGTTTGTCATTGGAATCATCAGCATATTTAATCTGGAGGTTAGTACAAATACCTTAGATCTATTGGGTAATGGCAAAGTCAAAAATGACTTAGATCTGATTGAAGAAACGCTTGGTGGTAGTATCCGATTGCAGTTGAATATTTCAAAGGAGACGTCCGCCTCAATGTTGACTAACGAGTCACTCAGCAAACTCAAGCAGTTTCAACAAAAACTGGACGACAATCCCTTGATCACACATCCGATTTCTGTTGCTAATTTCCAATCCTTCCTTGAAAACCGGATGTCTAGCTTGTCTAAGTTCAGTTTAACCAGTTTTGAGTCGGTCTTCAAAAAAAGCAATACCCAGTCTAACGCTTTCTTTTCGCTGATGGGGGATGACTTTTCTTATCTCGCCATCAACATTAATATCAAGGAGCTACCGACTAAGGAGTTAGAACCGTTGCTAAACACAATAAAGACGGACTTTACGAAAGTGTTTCCAGAAGGAGAATATCAGTTGAAGATCCTCGGGTTTTCGCCGATTTTCGCAAAAATTAATACGTTTATTCTACAGACACAATTTCGATCGTTTGGTGCCGCATTTTTCATTTCTTTCTGCATCCTATTTTACTTTATTGGCAACTTGAAACTAAGCCTATTGGCGCTGATTCCTAACTTACTGCCTTTGTTTTTAGCGTTCATCGTCATGGCTGTTTTCGGAATTCATCTGGAGTCTGCAAACGCAATGCTGGCCCCTATAATGCTTGGTGTTGCCATGGATGACACCGTTCACTTGATCAATAAGTTTAAGATTTATCAACACCAAGGGCTGTCTACTACTGAAAGTATTGACAAGGCTTTGGATTATACAGGTGGGGCACTGTTTTCTACTACGATTGCACTCGTTGCTGGTTTCTTGATTGTGGGCTTAAGCGGTGTTGCTTCTGTCAGTACTTTCGGATGTCTGTGTGCTTTTACCATCCTTGCCGCTTTACTTGCTGACACTTGTTTTTTGCCGGCGTTACTGAAGCGGTATCACTGATGTCTTGTTGCTCTGACACCATTAAATAGAAGTGAGCTTAGCTTGTGTAGGCTGGCTTTTAAGAATGTTTATTCAATAATTCATTTGCTACACTCCAATACTCTTTTTCTTCTTCTACTTCACAATTCTCCTGTTGAACCCTTAAAATACAATTATGAAAAAATTTATCTGGGTAGGAGGTGCCACCGCCTAGTTGGTTGAACGAATGTAGAGACACACTACGAAATATTGCTAAGACGCAAACCCATCATCGTTTTTTGCATGAAAAACGTAAGCGTTTAAAAGTCTTTAGGACGACAAATGAACAATATGCTAGGTAAGGGTGTTTACTTTATGACAGTCTTCCTCTACCTTAGCAGTATTGTTAAAGCTTAATAACGAGAGAAAAATCAGACGGGGATAGATTAGCTTGATTTTTGACAAATATATCTTGAGTTGGTTAACGCTTTAATCATAAATGAAATTAGTGAAAAGGATAACAATAAATACAATCATACTGTTCTTTGCCTTTACAATGAATGGTCAAAGTATTAACGCTAATCTCTCAAAAGTGAACTTTACAGCTACTAATATGAAATGGATGTCAGTAGATGGCACCTTTACAGGAATGAATGGAGAATTGAGCTTTGACGAATCAGATTATGAGCGTGCCAGTTTCAATGTTTGTGTAGACGCGGCAAGTGTCAATACTGAAAATGGCCAACGAGACACTCACTTGAAAAATGAGGACTTTTTTCATGTTACTAAGTACCCATCAATTTGTTTCACCTCTAGCAGTATTAGTAAGACAAACAAAGGATTTACGACTACTGGCACATTGGACATGGTTGGCACTTCTAAAGACGTTACAATCAACTTTACGCACACAGACGGTAAGTTTGTTGGCAATCTAAAGATTAATAGATTGGAGCATAACGTAGGAGCGACCACAGGAACATTTATGGTAGGAGATGAGATAGATCTAGAAATAATAGCTGTTACCCAGTAGCGACTTTTCTAGTAAAGTAGTTTTATATTGTTTTTTTGGGGTACAGGGCGTCACAAATCGTTGTGAGCCCTGTTTTTTTTATGGCTGAATTCGACCTACGGAGCCTGCCTTCCATTGCGCACCGGGCTTCCAAACGTTTAATGTTTAAGAAGTAAACAGTCTAACTGAGGTTATTAGACTTTTCTCAAACCCTATTATACAGTAAGAAAATTGTTGAGCACTGATGCTTTTGCCTATAAAAATAATATACCTATTCTGGTGAATCATGCGACGCCAATTTTTATTGCTAGTCTGCTGTAAATCAAGGCATAATACTTCTGTTTAATTTTTTAACAATTCCTTAACACTGAATAGTGAAATTATCTTCAAAGATTCATCAAATTTGAGGTAAGAAACTTAAAATTTTGTTTCTGATTTCTCTTACTATTCTAAGTAAATAACTCTCTTTTAAGAAAATATCTAAAGATATGGAATTCGGATTTGGGGATCTGTTACAAATACTCGGCGCACTTGCATTTTTTGTGTACGGTATGAAAATGATGAGCGACGGTATTCAACGTGCAGCAGGCTCTCAATTGCGGAATATTCTTCGGACCATGACTAAAAATCGGTTCCTTGGTGTATTTACGGGTTTTCTAATTACCGCCTTAGTCCAATCTTCTTCGGCGACCACCGTAATGACAGTGAGTTTTGTAAACGCAGGACTGCTTTCGCTAGTGGAATCTGCAGGTGTAATGATGGGAGCGAATATTGGAACCACCATTACAGGCTGGATTATTTCTATCCTTGGCTTTAAAGTGCAATTGAGTGCGTACTCGATTCCTTTATTTGCGATTGGTGTACCGTTACTCATTTCCAGACGTGGCAAAAGCCGTTACTGGGGTGAATTTTTGATCGGGTTTGCCATCTTGTTCCTAGGACTGTCTTACTTGAAAGCAGCGGTGCCTGATATTGCGGAGAACTCAGAGATACTGGAATGGGTTAATGGATTTACAAACGGCGGCATACTATCAAGATTCTTTTTCGTACTTATTGGTGCCTTAGTCACAGTCGTCGTTCAATCTTCTAGTGCCGCAATGGCAATCACATTGACTCTAGTTTTTGCTGGCTGGTTGCCCTTGGATATTGCTTGTGCGATGGTACTTGGTGAAAACATTGGGACAACGATTACAGCAGAAATCGCTTCATTGGTTGGTAATGTAAATGCTAAGCGGTCTGCGAGAATACACTCCATGTTTAATATTATTGGTGTGATTTGGATGGTAATACTTCTTCCGTATATCCTCCCACTTCTAGAGAACTTTGTAGAGTCCTTCACGCATATTTTTGAAGGAAGTATTAAGACCAAAGCTGAAATTTCGGCAGACGATGCTCTCAATACTTACAAGTTAGCGGCATTCCACACTGCTTTCAACCTGATGAACGTCTTGTTGATGCTTCCTTTGGTGCCCTGGCTGGTGAAAACTGCTATTGCTACAGTGCCCAATACAGAATCTGATGAAGACTTTCCAAAATTACGGTTTATCGGTGGTGTCACTAGAACTCCAGAACTAGCTACTGTAGAACTGCAAAAAGAAACGGCTCATTTTGGTGATATCGCAAGTCGGATGTCTGGTTTTGCTAATAAACTGATGAATGCTACTGAAGGCAAAGAACAACAGAAGCTGTTCAAAAAACTCGAAAAATATGAGGCGATTACAGATGACATGGAAATTGAGATCACAGAATATATTTCGAAGTTGGCGAGTGAGCAAATTACACCTAAAACCAGCTTGCGCCTAAGAAGTATCCTCAATATCTGTAATGATCTTGAACGAATCGGTGACCTATTTTTCCAGGTTTCCAAAACACTAGAGCGGAAAATAGAAGGGAAGATTTATTTTACTCCCGAGCAACGCAATAACCTTAACGATATGTTCGCTCTTATTGATAACGCATTTGCAGTCATGGTTGAAAATCTTGGAAGTCCTAGCTACGATGATGTCAATAAAGATAATGCTGTCGCAATTGAGAAAAAAATCAATGAATTTAGAAATTCACTGCGATTAGAAAATACAAAGAAGCTTGGCAATAAAGACTACAACGTCAAATCAGCCATGATCTATAACAATGTCTTCTCCAATTTAGAACGAATTGGTGACCACATCATTAATGTTTCTGAAGCAGTAGTTGGAGAAATCTAGAATCTAGATTTTGTGTTTTCTTCTCTTTTAGAACTATACAATATACTATTTCGATCAATCTGAAAAATTAGCATGAGTTCTAAATAGTCAAAGTACTATTCGTCCATATAACTAAATTATGAAACGCAGCGGCAATGGCATATTTCTCTTCATTCCATCTACTATTGTCAAACTTCCTACAAATCACAAATACGCGATGGACATAATTCTTATACTTTTCAAAATCTCTGTCTAAAAGATCTTGATAATATGTCTACTATATTTTTTTGAATGATTCATACTCCTAAGGTCAAAAGTTATTTGACTGTATTCAATGAATGATTCAAATTAATAGCTTCGCTTTCGCCAGACAAAAGCCTATCCGTACAACTCCACCTTTATATTAGACTTCGGTACACCCATAGCCGCCAAACGGGTTTGCGCCTCATCAACCATCACTTGCCAGCCACACAGGTAATAGTTGGTGGCAGGAGAGAACTGATACTCTTTTTCATAGATTTGATGAACGTGGCCTGTGTGACCTTCCCAGTTTTCTTCCCTGGAAAGTACCACAGTATACTTGAAGGAGGCATGAGCAGCTTGTAACCGTAGAAATTCCTTGAGATATAGAATGTTTTCCTTATACCGCGTCCCAAAAATAAGGTGAATCAAGTCGGGTTGTAATGGCCGACTAAGGATGTCCTGAATCATGCTTCGGAAAGGGACAACTCCAGTGCCTGTGCACACCATTATCAAGGAAGAAGGGGGCTGATCAGGAATACAAAACACCCCAACTGGACCTTTAAAAGTCACCGCGTCCCCCACTTTCAATACTTTAAACAAGTATTTAGAAGCTAAGCCACCTTCGAAGTAAGAAACACACAACTCAATGATATTGTAACCTTTAGGAGGATTAGCAATAGAGTAACTCCGCCAACGCTTATGTCTTTTTTCGTGAATCGGCAAGTCCAAAGTGATAAACTGCCCCGCCTTAAATGCGAATTGCTCAACATCGTCTACCTCTATCCAAAGCCGCTTGACCGTGCTAGTATCGTCTACAATATCAATCACTTTTCCAGTTAACCACTTAGGCATATCAAATTATTTTGCGCAAAGGTACTGAAAATAGTGATTTTCACGATGAATGGTTTAAAAAACTCCGTGTAACTCCGCTCACTCCGTAGTAATTTTGATGTTGAATCGTTTCCCTATTGGTAAAGAGAAATGCGTTAACTAGACTTGGTTTCTACATCCAGATCACGGAAACGCTCTGGGGCTTTCTTAATACCGCCCTTGTAACCCCTCCACATGATAGGAATCCAGCCTAGAATCGGGATAAAGTAAGAGATCGTAAATGGATTTTCAATCAGCATTCGAAACATCGCACCAACACCATACTTGATTTCAACCTCCTCTCCCGGCTTGCTTTTATTCCATAAGCGAATAAACTCATGAAACGCGAACAGCCAACCGTGAGGCAAGTAAAAAGGAAACATCTTCCTATTTTTCCAAACGTGCTTGAGGTGTTCACCAACCTGATACGGCTTTCGTCCATACTTCACCACCGCAGCATTGAGTTCCTCCTGCATTTGAGCTTGGACCCGGTCGCGAATTGCAAGGATCTCCTCTTCAGTGATGTCTTTGTACGGCTTATCAATCCATTTCCAGGGACTCAACCGTTTACCGCGCACAAAAACGAGCTTTGCAGGCCATGCATAATAAAACAACCATGGCTGAAACGGGAGCAGTAAAATTACCAGCCCTACCGGGAGAAACGGAATTCCGATTTTCCGAACCAATTTATTGATAAACTCAAAGCTATAAGTATGCGGATTGATATTTTCCCCGTTTACAGTCACGTAAGGCACCACATCAGTTTTATATTTCAGACTCATCCGCACAAATGACGTCGCAAAACGCTGCAACTCGTACTTCCGATTCCAGCCTTTCCCAATCCCTGGCACGCCTTCAGGGTAAACCAGCAGATTCGATTCCTTATAATGCATCATCGTTTCAAAATTCAGGAATGTAGCATCCACACCACCCAGTCGCTTCCAAAAATCATTGATCATATAAGGATTCATCAACGCTGTCTGAGACAACATTGGCGCTACCAGAGCCCGAAACGTTTTACTCTGATCGTAGTTCATTTTTTTCAAATACCCAGCGCCAAACATCATTGCATCCCAAGGAAATGCCATCCCAGAATGATTACTAATAATGATGACAGGGTGGTCGGGATTGTTGCGTTCGATGGGGTCGTCAAAACCAACAAACTCAGACCGGAAAAATACTTCATCAATCGTACTTGCCACGTTTTTGTTGAGACTCTCAATAAACTCAAATTCAAACCCATTATCGAAAATGAACTTGTTCGCTTCTATTTTTTTCTGATACTCTTCTGCGGAAATATTTTTCATCGACCAACGTTGAATAGCCAATTTACATAATTCTTTGCAAAAACAGGACGGTACCCGGTAACTTAATCTATAATATAGCATTATTTTTATAGCTCGATTTCTGACTGGTTCGCCACTCTCCATATCGCATAAGACGGAACGACATCCAGATCACTAGTGAATACAATATTTAATTTCAAACCATTCCAGTATTTCATTAGAAGTCAGTAAAATCAATGGTGCTCGCAACGTATGAGGGCTAGAATAATAGAGCTAGCTTTCGCAAAATATTCCTCATATTTTTCCGTTATTATTGGTAATAAGATAAAACTTGCCACTTCCAATCACCATTAATTCATAATATGAAACAATTCTGCCATTTATTGTTACTATTTGTTTTCTTCAATCTCAGTTTTGACCATTTGCCAATTGCCCATTCCAAAACCCATGCAATTCTGAGTACAAAGAATTAAACAATGTTCCATGCGCCAACATTGCTGTAAATAAGCATAATTTTTTTTATGTAGGTTTAAGCAATCCTATTACAGTTAGCAAATGCAGCAAAGACTCCAAAATTTCCTGCGAAGGTTGCGAGCTGGAATCAAAAGGAAACGGCAGATATGATGCCTTCGTAAAACAACCAGGACACCTTGCAACCATCACCATTTCCAACAAACATTCGGAACCATCAGTATTTAAGTTTAGAACAAAACGTCTGCCCAATCCCAAATCTTGCGTTGGTAATTGCAATAAAAAAGAGATGAGTGTTGCTGAATTCAAAATTCAGGAAGGAATTTATGCAAAATTGGAGAATATGGACATCAGTATAAGGTATTCCATTCAAAGTTTCCAAATCACAAGGTTCCCAGCCTATGGAAAAAAAATTTAAAAAATCAACCAGGGAGGACGCTATTCTGCTGAGTCTTCAGGGTTAATCAATAAAGCACAACCAGGCGATGTTTTTTGGTTTAACTCCATAAAGGTAAAATGCCCAGGAGAAGAATTTACCCGTGAGCTTTCTGATATTATCATTAGAATCAAGGTAAAACAAAACGATACTGTTTAGAAATTTTTTATTGCTCCGCTTACTCCCTTGTTGTTTTCACGTTGAACCGTTCACCCAAGCCCTTCCCACCACTTGCAAATCCAGACACATTCCATATCTTACACACGAAATATTACATTATGAAATTAATTGCATTCTCTAAAAACATCACATTATGAAGTTAGGCGCATTTTCCATAAGCTTGAGTGTAAAAGACTTGGCTACCTCCAGACAATTTTATGAGTCACTAGGATTCACTGTTTTGGGTGGTAGCCCAGAAAAGAATTATCTGATCATGAAACAAGGAACCAGTCTGATTGGATTGTTTCATGGCATGTTTCCTGGCAATATCCTCACGTTTAACCCTGGATGGGATAGCGATGCCCAATTACTTGCCAACTTTGATGATGTGCGAGAGATTCAACAACACCTAAAGGATCGACAAATCAAACTAGACAGTGAAGTAGATTCCAGTACATCAGGACCAGGTAGCTTCATGTTAAAAGATCCTGATGGTAATATAATTCTGATTGACCAACATGTGTAAGTTGGATTCTAGAAAATAGAAAGGCTTTCAGTGTCCCTAAAAACTATATTGAACTCCGATATTGATTGAAAGGTTATTCAGATTTGTTTTGAACGCACGGTCATCCATTGGCAGGTCCATATCAAAATCGGGGTTATAAGCGGAATTATTAGCGTTTTCCGTCAATTCATCCAAGTAGATTATCTCTTTTTCATAGATGTCAAAATCATCTAGGGTTAAGGTAGCGTCAAAAGGAATACCTGGAAACAGATCTCCTTCTGCATCAACGTCAAATTTTGTGTATACCGTTTCTTTAGATTTCATGCTCATCCCAACAAAATTCAATTCACTAAATATTGAGATGCGGTTTCCAATCAAATAGCGAACACCGAGACCACTAGTAATTCCAACAGTTGCGTGGCCTGTCGTTTTGCCTTCTGCGTCCAATTCTACATGCATATCAGCACCAGGAAAAGATGTCGCACCTTGACAATCTATAAAGCGACACAACAGCCGATTGTCATCATCCACTGCTTCGATGGTTGTAATGATGCTTCCACCTACTGGTAGCGAAGCGCCTACTTTCAAATATAGTTTTACCTTTTCGCCACTAGTCTGCATGATTAGACTAGGCGCTACCACATAGCCACTTGCCTTAGAATACTGCTCCGCAGCGTAATTAGGGACGACGATACGCGCATCTAATATTTTTGGGCCAGTAGTATAGGCAAAACCAAGTTCAAAGATCAGGTTGTCTGTCATGTAGTAACCTGCACCAACACCCACATTGACGCCTTTCCCTAGGGAACCGTATAGTGATTTGTTGGAAATCATACCATTATCAGAAAGCGAGTAATCACTATCTCCTAATTCAGTAAGCGGTGAGCCAAGGTCGTCATTGATTGCAGGGAAGCCGTAGCCACTTCGTAACTGAATGTAGAAATTTTGGGCGACCAAAGAAGTCACAGAACCCAGCATGATCAATGCAAACAAGAGAAACTGGTACCTCATTTAACTCAAATTTTAGGTGTTAAAAGTTAAAACCAACAGATGTTTGGATAGAAACGTTCCTATCAAAATCAGCTCTGGAAATTCGTTGTAGATTATCGTCAACCTTATGTCGACTGATATCGTAGTAGTTATTTGTAACGTCTAGTAACCCAACGTTTCCACGAACACCAAAGTAAAGTCCCGATTCTAACTCCCACCGTAATTCTAGATTAACACCTATGTCAAATCGCTTATAAAAGCTGCCTTGTTTTTCTGTGAAGTCGTAATACGCACCGACTTCTCGCGGTGCATACAGCTTGTCGAGTAGTGCGTTACCATCAGTGAAAACCTCATTCGTTAAAATTCCGGTTTCAGTTCCAAATGGATCAGGAAAAGCAGTGTCAGAGATGTAACTGTAGTCATTGTTGATCGTAATCAAATCTAGTCTTCTCTCTATCCCACTTTCAGTAAAACTACCAGAAAAGTCAGTATTCCCAACTCCTGAAGCGTTCAATAAAAACCCAACGGTAGCACCTACGCCTACTTTAATGTTGGAGAAAACATTGTAGTAATACATCGCTGATAAATCGAGATAACCTAAGTTTGTGGTAATGTTTTGTTTTTTAGCACCCTGGACATAAGCGGAACGGCTAAACAAGCTGTCTTGAACGGGAGCCAATAAAAAGTAGTAAGAAGCTGTGTCGTCAAACCTATTTTTCCCTCCTTTTTGAGAATAGGCCAATTGAACAGAAAATGATGATTTATTGGCAAATTTAATGTCTAATGTAGGACCAATATGAAATCCTCCAATAAATTTGTTCACTTCAATCTCATTGCCAGCATCATCAGTTTCCGTGGCTCCCAAAATACCTGAAACATTTACGCCGGCTCTCGCCCCATATTTCAACTCCTGTGCAAGTAGGTTAAAAGAGACCAGCAGGGAGCAAAAAATACATACTAAAATTCTCATGTTTTACGTTTTGAGCGTCAAAGATAAATAAATCTAACCTAATTAATAGTTAAACTCCGATTATCAAAATGTTAAGTTGGCAGGTTTTTATGCAGCGGTTACCGTTTAAAAGAAGACAGGTTTGTCGTGATAGTGAAGTGATTAGTGGCTCCCGCTAAATGGTAAAACGAAATCCCGTATTCGATTCTGAATTGTTTGATCTTGAGTCCCACACCTCCAGAAAACCCAGTCAGTCCTCGTAACTTATCAACTCCCAACTCAACTCTTCGCTGGTGATTGTAGGCCGCTCGAAGGCGAAAGTTTTCCTTTTTACCTGCTAGCAGCTCTAAACCCACTATGAAATGTCTGAAAAAGTTGTCCGTAAGTATAGCAAATCTTGTTTCTTCGGTATCGCCTTCTTCTACAAAGATAGAAGTCGGTTCATCAGCATTTGGGTCCTTGTATCGAATATTCCATCGTTGTAGGTCGTGGTAGGTTATCGAAAACCGCAGCGGCAAATATTTTAATTGTTTAGCGATTCCCAGTTGCACATCAAACGGTAAAGGCTCCCGCTCACCAGCAGGGTGATACTTAGTAATCTGATACCCCATATTCTTAAACGTCAGTCCAATAGAAAACATTTTTGCGGTATCCTGATACGTTCCTCCAAGATCAAGTGCAGCGCCTAGGGAATTGTAGGACTCTAGACTAGAATAAATTACTTTCAGATTGGCACCATAAGAAAATTTCTCGCTATACTGCTTACCTATTCCTACATTTAAAGCATACTCGCTCGCTGAAAATGTACCGAGCGATTGCCCAAAGCTATTAGTGAAGTCAAATTGTCCATATGCGAAGTACTGAATTCCACCCATTAGGGTAGCATCCAACTTATTCAGATGGTGCGTGTAGCCAGCAAATCCATTATTGATACCAGATACATGCAAAGTGCTATTGAAGTTTAGCTGTTGATGCATTGAGGCATTGAGCAAAGAAGGATTATGATAACCAAGTGCAGCATCATCATCTTTTATCATGATCAGACTACCACCCAGCCCAGCAATTCTTGCCGTGTGCGGTGTGTTTAGAAATGTATATACGCTCCTTCCACCTGATTGCGCAACGGCATCAGCCATCATCAATAAAATGGCTAGCAGGAGGGTGCTATTTCTGAGGAATTGAGTCAAGTTATTTTTTTTTAAGGATGCGCTATATAACGCATAAAACTACAAAATTTATTGTGCTGGAGTACAATTTTTACAATTACATGGCTTTATTTTCCAGAATCTTTCCAAACTGATTCGCATTTAGTGAAAAATTGATCACCTAAGGGTATAGATTTGCAGTCCATTTTTTCTATTAGTTTTCCAGTGGTGTCGTATTTCTTCAATTCGCCGATCTCATTGTCACCGTCTTTGTACGTTCCTTCAGTACTCAATTTCCCATTGGGGTGGTACTCTTTGAAAGGGCCATTTTCTTCATTTTCAACAAACATTACAACTTCTTTTAACGAACCATCATTACGATAAAACTTCCATTCACCATTCATCGCATCATTAGAATAGTTACCCTCCTCCCATATTTTTCCATTTTCGTAGAAGGAAACAAAAGGACCCGCAAATGTTCCACGATTATGGTTTTCCTTTGCCTTAACTTCACCATTTTTAAAGTAAATCGTTCGTAAACCATGTAAAACATTATCTGCATAGTTTGATTCTTCAAATTTGCTGCCGTCTTCGTAAAACCCAACAAATTTGCCTTGTTTTGCTTCGTCTTTGACACGCACTTGATACTCAGCAATGACAGTGCCGTTTTCATCAGTCTTGGTAACTGTTTTTATTTCTTTCTTGCACGCTGTAAATACCATGGTCAGAAAACAAATGAAGAGTAATGAAGTGTTTTTCATGGAATAAATTGATTAAATAGTAAGCTAAATTCTGTTTTTTAGTGGTAACCTTTATTTTTGCGCTACTTTAATAACAGAAAAACAACATACAAAATTATAAACATCAATGGATAATTTGAAAAGTACTATTGAAAATATTTGGGAAAATCGTGATTTATTGTCCAATCAAGCGTCTAAAGAGGCGATTCGTTCAGTGATCGACCTGCTTGACAAAGGCGAAATTCGAGTTGCAGAGCCAACTGACAATGGCTGGCAGGTCAACACCTGGGTCAAAAAAGCAGTGTCACTGTATTTCCCGATTCAGGAAATGAAAACAATCGAAGTCGGACCGTTTGAGTTCCATGATAAGATTCCCCTAAAGAAAAACTATGCAGCGATGGGTGTTCGCGTGGTACCACATGCGATTGCCCGCCATGGTGCTTTCATTGAGCCCGGCGCAATTCTGATGCCGAGCTATGTAAACATTGGTGCTTATGTTGGCAGTGGTACAATGGTCGACACCTGGGCCACAGTCGGCTCCTGTGCTCAGATTGGCAAGAATGTCCACCTGAGTGGCGGTGTTGGCATTGGAGGCGTGTTAGAGCCACCTCAAGCCTCTCCAACCATTATTGAAGACAATTGCTTTATTGGTTCGCGATGCATTGTGGTAGAAGGCGTGCATATTGAGCAGGAAGCGGTCCTTGGGGCTAATGTTGTATTAACACAATCAACTCACATCATTGATGTTACAGGCAATGAACCGGTGACTCATAAAGGGCGAGTTCCAGCACGATCAGTAGTCATTCCTGGTTCGTATACAAAGGAATTTCCTGCGGGCGCTTATCAGGTAAGCTGTGCACTCATTATTGGTCAAAGGAAAGAATCTACAAACAAAAAGACATCGTTGAATGATGCATTGAGAACGCATGCAGTGGCGGTGTAGTACGTATTTGTATAGATTCGGCTGCCAATTCAAAGTTCAATAATGAGTGCGCTCCGAAAAGTCTCTTTTGTCCAAACTCATCGTTTTCAAGAATTTTAAAGTCCTCATTAATAAGTGTTAACTGCGGCTCTAAAATTCTTTCAGCCTCGATTTTGACCAAAATAGTCCTTTTCGGAGTAGACTCAATAATGGTCGTTAATTGACTTGTGAGGTTTGCCTCAATAGCACAAACTTCACAGCTTTTTATTGAAACATTCCATTAGTATTCGAATTCACCTCTGCCTTTGGCTTAATAATTATTGTCTTTTCGGTCAGACACTAACTATTAATCTTTTTCAGGCCGACTGCCTGTTAATTTCATTAAATTCCTAGTTTCATTGTTAATTAGCGAAGCGTTAATTGTTCATTACTTCGACTGTAGTTGCCTTGTCTTTTCTGCCAACCATTGCGTTTCAATGAGATTATCGTTGTTCTCGATGTCCTGTCTTAGTCGTTGAATCAGATTGCTGGTGTCTTTTCCCTGAGCTTTGCTGGCGCGGATCCTAAATAGCCGCATCGTAAATCGCATAAAGTTGGAGTAGGAGTCTTTAATCCGTTCAGACATATTCTTATTGCGCTTTAGGTAGGAACGCAGTGATTCCAACTCATTGGGAAGGGGGTGGCGGAAATCATCTATACCGAAATAAGGATCGTCATAATAGATTTGAATCCAAAGCAATTTACTGGAAAGGATATAAAAGAAGTCTTCTTTCCCTTGAAAATTGATCAGTTTTAATCTGGCTTCGTCATAGTTCTTTTGATGAAACATTATAAAGGCCTGAGTCAATAGAACAATGTCTGGTAGATATTTGATGTCGAACTCATTTTTCAGAAGTTCGATAGTAGTTTTTGCCCACTCAAACCGTTGTGTTTTACAAGCATTTTGAATGGCGTTCATAAACAGATGTGGTGAAAAATATAGCCCCGTATTCCAAATTTTTAGGGGGAAGGTGAGTTCATAAATCCGATGTCTTTTTTCTCGATATTCCTCATTGCGCCATTTGATTTGCCTGGAGCAATAATTCAACATAAAACTAAAAATTTGCCGATTGGTAGTGGTGTCAAATTTGTTGATACTTTCATCCATTATTATTTCCAACGCATCATACATTTTATGCGCCTTATTGCCTTCTTTCACCAATTTATGAATGTGGAAATACACTTGAGTCAAAGCGTTATGCTGTTGCCAGTTTTTTTCGAGATAGGCATCAAGCAAAGCCATCAACGGATATTCGTTTTTCACATTTAGAATTCGTTCCCCGTTTAACGCTGCGTTGTAATAAAGCAGAACGTTTGGTAAGTAATAGTCTGTAAAACTATCAATGACTTTTTTGAATGGAATTTCACTAGATCGATTTGATTGAATAATCTTCATATAAAAATTGATCTCTTCTATCCGATACCGTTGGTAAAAGTGTTTTGTTGTTTCGATTGTGTCATTATTCAATAGTTGATCGCTTTTGCGTAGAATCGGGTCTACTAAACGGTAACATTTTCTAACCATCAGCGTGTCTAATAACAATCTATTGTTGTGAATGACATCTTTTTCCTGTTGGAGTGTGATCAGGAATTGCTCAATTAGACTAGAAAACCCATAAAGCAGTTTGCGCAACTGAATATCCTCTTGCTTGCTAATGGCGGTATCAATGCGAAAATTTTTATTCGGATAAAGGATAGGCAGTAAATCTGTTTTGTACAATGGTTTTTTAAAAGGGATTCGCTTGTCTATCAACTCATAGACTGCGACCTGTTTCTGTTGTTTGTTGTAAAACGGAGAACTGATAAAAACCCCGAGTCTATTCCACTCTTTTTTTGTGAGCACCTGTATAAGTTCCGTGAACTTTGTTTTCGCTTTTACTAGATCAGTATTTGAAATCATTTGCTTTATTTATCAACATTTTCTATTAATAATTACGAGTAGGACGGTCAGTAATATTAATGTGTTATGCAATCCACGAATAAAAATCTATTCCGAAAACTGATGATTGCAATCAGGTTTTATCATTAATGGGAGATGTTCAAGCCAACATCTCTCTTCCAATATAGCAGATCTAAATGTCAGTTATCATTCATCTGTGTTAAATTCTAAAGGTTGACTATTGAGTCATACTGCAATTAATTAAATCACATTTGCGTCACAATCCTCAGCATTTGATAGTGAAAAATAGATGATATTTGAATTATAAATTTAGTAACTAAAAACAATTTAGATAAAGTCAGCTCAAAAGAATTTTAAATTTAAACAATGTCTTGGTTAAGGTAATTTTTGTCATTTCACATAAATTCCAGAACGAAGAAACCAAATAAAATTTAAGATATGAGCATTAACGAACTAAACTACAATTAGTTCTATAAGAAGAGATGATCTGAAGTCAAGTTAGTTCTTTTGGAAATTAAGAACAAGATTTTTTAAAAATTAGATCTGAAAATTTTGTTTCTAAAAGGTAAAAACGACTTAAATCTCTACTAAAAATACATTTTTTTCTGAACAAAATATTTTATTAAAGATCATTTATTTGTATTTAATCTGTTGTTTTAATGGTTATTAATGCAAGTTGAATTTAAAATTCAGTGAGCTTTTTATATACAATAAAAACAATGGCAAAAAAATAAACATTTTCTACATTAGAATAAGATCATATTTTGCAAATAATATCTAAATCTACTCCTGTTAATTCAAATTGTTGTTTTCTGCCCCCAACTATGATAAGATATAGAGCAATGCCTTACGGTGTTGTTCTTTTTTTTGCTAGCGAGATCTGTAAAACGACTACAACGCCGGCAATACAGTTCCGCGCACTTCGCCAAATCCAATGCGGACACCGTCTTTTTCACCATATCCTCTAAGTATAAGCGTATCACCGTCTTTCAGGAATTTGCGCTCACTACCATCATTCAGCTTAAGCGGTTTTGTGCCTTTCCAACTCAGCTCTAACATAGAACCAAAGGAGTCGGGAGTCGTGCCGCTAATCGTACCACTGCCGCACATATCACCCGTTTTCATGTTGCAGCCATTGACAGTATGGTGCGCCAACTGTTGACACATATTCCAGTACATATACTTGAAGTTGGAGCGACTGATGACTGTCTCCTGACCGCCTGCTGGCTTCAAAGCGACTTCAAGCTGGATGTCGTACCGCTTTTTGCCTTCATACTTCAAGTAAGGAAGTACCTCAGGCTCAGTTTGCTCAGGCCCGCTGATCTTAAAGTGTTCAAGGGCTTCTAGCGTCACAATCCAAGGGGAAATCGTAGAACAAAAGCTTTTGCCAAGGAAAGGTCCTAGAGGCACATATTCCCATTTCTGGATATCTCGAGCAGACCAATCATTAAACAAGCAAAGACCAAAGATGTGTTCCTCTCCCTTCGCTGTCGTAATTTGATGGCCCAACTTATTGGGTGTCCCGACTACAAAGCCCATCTCTAATTCAAAATCAAGCAATTTGCAAGGACCGTAAACAGGTTTTTCAGCACCAGCGGGCATGGTTTGCCCCTTAGGACGATGGAAGTCGGTACCAGAAACTACTATAGAAGAAGCTCTACCGTGGTAGCCAACAGGGAGGTGCAACCAATTGGGCAACAACGCATTTTCCGGATCTCTGAACATGGTTCCTACATTAGTCGCATGTTCTCGGCTCGAATAAAAGTCGGTATAATCTCCAACACTTACTGGCATAATCATCTCAACCTCACTGATATCGTAGAAAACCTCACCTTGTAAGACTTTATTTGTTTCTAAGGCTGGGTCACCTCCCTTTGCTAACAACGCAGCAATCTGATTTCTAATAGGGGAAGTAATTGATTTGCCTAATGCCATGAAGGCGTTAATATCTTTTTGTAGAAAGATTTCTGGATCAATGTCCAGTGCACCTTCAGTGGCCAATAACCATAGGTCAACTACAGTATCACCAATTCTTGTTGCGACCCTGGGCGGCTTATTTTCGTATTTAAAAACGCCAAAAGGGATATTCTGAACCGGAAAATCTGTATTTTTTGATATATTTAACCATGATACCAATGACAGGTCGTTTGCTGAAATCATTTTTGAGTATGTTTTTGAAATTCATGCAAATGTACAACTGTAAGAGCATTTTCGGAAACCCAAACAAGCATTTTATGAAATCCTTACCTTTCCTCTTTTCAATACTGTTGTTTACCCCTTGTCTTTCCTTTGCTCAAGGCCTTTTAACAAGTCGAATCATCAATTCAGGGTTGATTATTGATGCAGAATACCATCCTGGTGATTTGCTGTATGATAATGATCTAAATTTTCTCCGATCACGGATTGGTGTTTCTGTCCCTGTCAAATCTAAATTTTCAATCAAACCAGATTTTAAAAAGTTCGCACTTGAAGATTTGGTAGTGATTACGGACTGGAAGAGGAAGGCTTTACCACTTATACAAAAGTATTTTCAACCTAAAATGCATCAGATTGTCTGGAATCTGAATATAAATTATGCGCATTTTCAAGATGATTTTTACTTTCAAAATATGGCAGGATTTTCTACTGGAATCACAGGGTTTCATTATCTAAAAAAGGCTAAATTCGGTTTTTATTCTGGCACAATTGGTTTGAATGAAAACCCTGAATACTACAGTAAACTGGATGTTCAGGGAGCTGCATTGGCAGGCATGGCTATTTTGTCAGGTGTTCGTTCTGTGTTTTACTTTGGAGGGTTTGTTGGGTACGCTAATAATCAAGTATTCCCAGCGCCTTTTATTGGCTTTGATACCAAAGTGGCCAAACGATTACGACTTAATGTAACCCTGCCAGTTCAAATGAAACTAACCTACAAAAAAAAGAAACACAAGCTTTCTGCGTTCTTTGGACTTAGCGGTTTTGCCTCAGGGTATGAACCAGTTAGAGTAGACACCATAAGCACGGAGTATTATAATGTTGGCTACTTGGACGCCGTTTATTTCAAGTCAGGACTCAGTTATAGTTTCAGTTTAGGTAAACGGTCTCGTCTAAATTTGTTCGCAGGTTATTTGCCTTGGAGAAATTTTCGATTCGGCTTCCCGAAAGGACTTTCTGTAACCCCTAATTTGAAGGCCACACCTTATTGGGGATTTAGCTTTAACAAAAAACTGGGTAAATCTTTGTTTGATGCCAGTATCGGTAATATGCTCAATTGATAAACATCTTAGCCAATTGTTACATGGGTTGAATGCAGAAATAGTTACTGAGTCCATACGTTTATCAAGCTTTTTTAATAGTTTTGACGAAATAGAAAGGACATTATGCAAAAGTTTAAAACTCAATTTAGCCTGGAAGGCAAAGTCGCTATAGTCACAGGCGCTTCAAAAGGAATCGGGGAACAGATCGCACGCGCTTTCGCTGAGCATGGCGCTAAAGTAATTGTCAGTAGTAGAAAACAGGAAGCAGTAGATGAGATCGCCACCTCAATCGTAGAGGTTGGCGGTACTGCGATAGGCATCGCCTGCCATGTAGGCAAAGCGGAGCAGCTAGAAGCGTTAGTCAAGCAAACAGTGGCTAAGTTCGGCGGTGTCGATATCCTTGTCAATAATGCAGCTACTAATCCAGTATTCGGGAACCTTTCTGAAGCTGATGCAGCGGTCTTCGATAAGGTGATGAATGTAAATGTGAAAGCTTGCATGCTGCTAGCCAATTTGTGCCATCCGTCCATGGTGAGCAGAGGTGGTGGGTCCGTCATTAATATTGCATCGGTTGAAGGAATGAAGCCTTCTCCAGGGCTTGGAATTTACAGCATAAGCAAAGCGGCACTGATAATGCTGACCAAATCTCAAGCAAAAGAATGGGGCAATCAAGGGATTAGAAGTAATGCCATTTGCCCGGGCTTGATCCAAACCAAATTTAGCCAATCGATTTGGGCAAATGCGGGAATCCTTAAAAGGATTGAGGGCCATTTGCCACTAGGACGAATGGCGCAACCAGATGAGATGACAGGCCTTGCAGTTTTTCTGGCAGCAGATGCCTCGTCTTATTCCACTGGTGGCGTCTTTACCGCAGATGGCGGCTATATGATTGCAGGATAATAGTTGAATCTGCTCACAGTTTAAATAGAAAATTATGCACTTCGAATATAAACGGAAATCACTTGACTTACAGAGAGCGGTTTCAGAATTTATGGCGCAGCACTTGTATCCACTAGAGCTGGAACACAGGGAGTTTGTTGCTCATAACCTTTGGCAGCATTTTCCGAAAATGGATGCGCTCAAAGCAAAAGCAAAAGCTGCTGGTCTGTGGAATCTGTTTTTGCCTAAAGGGTATGGTAAACTCAGCCCGGGTTTGACAAACCTTGAGTATGCGCCACTCGCAGAACTTATGGGCAAATTGTCCTTCTCTTCTGAGGTATTCAATTGCTCAGCACCAGATACTGGTAACATGGAAGTGCTCGCTAAATATGGTAGCCCAGAGCAACAAACACAATGGTTACAACCCTTAATGAATGGCACTATTAGAAGCTCTTTTCTAATGACTGAGCCAGCTGTGGCTTCTTCTGATGCCACCAATATCGAAACATCTATCGTAAGGGATGGAGACGAATATGTGATCAACGGTACCAAGTGGTGGTCTTCCGGTGCGATGAACCCCGCTACTGCCTTCTACATCGTTATGGGGAAAACTGACCCTGAAGCGTCAAGACATGTTCAGCAAAGCATGGTAATCGTGCCTGTGGGCACGCCAGGTGTAACTATCAAAAGGCCTTTGCGGGTATTCGGCTCCTTCGATTCTCCTGAAGGGCATGCAGAAATCGAGTTAATCAATGTCCGAGTACCAGCAGCGAATCTAATTCAGCAGGAAGGCGACGGATTTCGTATCGCGCAAGGCCGGTTAGGCCCAGGAAGGATTCATCACTGTATGCGGTTGATCGGTGCCGCACAACGTGCCTTAGACATGATGTGTCTTCGTGTCACACAACGTCAAACCTTCGGTAAAAAGCTGGCTGATTACAGTAGTATCCGCCAAGACATCGCAAAGTCACGCTGCGAAATTGAACAAGCTCGCTTGCTTACACTTTCTTGCGCCGACAGAATTGATCGTCATGGTGTCAAAGCAGCTAAGGAATTGGTAGCGATGATTAAAATTGTGGTGCCAAATATGACTTGTACGGTCGTCGATCGTGCTATTCAAGCATTTGGGGGCATGGGCGTCTGTCAAGACACGCCTCTTGCTGGATTCTGGGCCTATGGCCGTATGATCCGAATTGCTGACGGGCCCGATGAGGTACACATGTATCAATTGGGACGCAATATGATTAAGCATAAATTGTAATTACTGTTTTTTTGGAGCTTCCATCAGCTTATTATCATGCGCTGCTGTCGGTCCCTTCCATGCGCGCTATTCGCTTGGTGCTACGTTGCACTTCGCACTGCTCCTTTCAGTCGCACATTCCAAGCACCTAAGCCAAACCCCTGATTTTAATTGAGAAGAGGAACCAGTTCCCAAGTACTGTGTCCTGTTTTCTTAGACAAATGTTTCAAGAAGGGTGTTTAACTCAGAGTTACCCTTCCAACCTTCTGACTCGTTCATAGCAATAGCTAAATACTTTTTTGATTCTTGTAATGATGGAGCATAGCCCTTTACTGTACCATTCTTCCACGGACTTTTATTGTCAGGAATTAAATATTCAAAATAAAAACCATCGTCTCCTATATTTTCAATAACCACATGGTATCTTGAGTCCCAATTATTTTCGCTTAATAAAACTAATCTGCTGTGAGAGGTTAACCCCCAAATTTGAGTTACAATAAATGATTGATTGATAAGATTAATCATTTCAATCATGTTTGTCGACTGAATTTTCATTGCTGGATATATTTCATGATTCCTAATCTCTTCATAAATCCCAATTAAGGAGGTCATTGAATTATTTTTTTGGCAGTATGTGATTGGCATTAATTCTATTTTTTGTATAAAAATAGTAAATTTAGTATTTCTCTACCAGATATTGAGAGGCAAAAAAATGCCCGACGCCAAACAGGTGCGATCGTTCGGCGCCGGGCTCATTAACCCAATTACTAACCTAACTATTCCGTTACTTTCGTCTCATTTAAGAATTTTTCTGTCTTTGCTGTTTCTATTTTATTGATGAATTTTTCTGCTTCAAACTTGTCTCGCACGACCTTTGCCAAGGTAAAAGAACTGGATATTGCAAAAAGAAAGGTCATTCCTAAAAAGGCTTTAGTTTGTATATCTAATTCGAGATAAAAAAGACCTAAGACCATTCCGGCCATTGCAACACTAAAGGCGATCCACGCCATTACATAAAACGATTTTGAGTTGTGATTGTCATAAATGTAACTTCCCATGATCATTTGTTTTTAGCCCAATTTACTTTTGGGTGGTTTAACACGGATTATACAATAGAAACATCGTTATCAGCCGAAACCCCACCAGTTTTCATTGGGCTTTCAACTCATATCGATATTCCTACTGCATAATTCGGGTTTTAAATAAAATTTGGTTGTTCTTAAATCAATTTTTATCAATTAAAAATAGCTAAATTGATAAACCAAATCTGATGTTATCCAAAGACTAATTTAAATTTAATGGATCAAAAGAGTTGTTTTCAAGACCAAATCGTCTATCTTTTTGACAAGCGATTATTTGTGCAAACATCACCAAAAGCCTTGATTTTGTTGAATTTAACAATTGTAAATCTTGTCTAATCTATTGAATTGCCCTGCAGTAAGACTATTTGCCAGTCATCTTAACTTAAGATCTGTTAACAGTTCTTAAATATTCGTTAGGTTTAACTAAGATTATGCATTTGGGAATTTGTTTTCATCATGTTAATATGCAACCCAGGAAGGTCAAAAGTTTATTGTAAAAAGTTAGGCGTACACAAATTCGCCCCTTACTGGGTCGGAACACATTACGCCCAGTTTACTATAAACCTGAGTTCGATTATCGTCGACAATGTAAAGTGTTGATTTACAGTAAATAAGAATTGTAAAGACCTCAGTGTTCATAGAATTCCTTCATCGCCGAAATAAAATCGGCTAATTTCGTTAATTTCCGCCGTCGTGAAAAAAACGTATAGTTCTCGAATCTTCTCTTTTTGAATTGTCATTCAATTTCCGCTGTCGCGGTTCCATCTCTTTTTAAACTGTGGTGACCACGATGTGGTCATGCAGCGTACATAAACTGTATTGTTATCAAAGCATGCTGTCCCAATAGTAATCAACACACAACTATTGGTTATAGGGAACGGGCGATGACCACATCGTGGTCAAAGTATGTTAGCAAAAAGCGACAAGTATGAAGCCAACTATCTGCCTTGCTTTATAAAACGCCCCACCACCACTTGGTTGTCAGTTGTCACTCCCTTGATCATATAAGCGCCTGAAGGTAGGTAAGACACATCAATCTGAGACTGGTGGGAGAAACGAGCAATCTCTGTCCCTGCCACATTCAGCAAAATCATTTCTGTCAATTTATATTCAGTCGTGATGTTTAGTACATTGTAAGCAGGATTAGGGTGCAAACCAAGGGATAACACGGTTGTAGTTGGTTCCTCATTAGCAACAACGCCTTGAATGTCAAATCGGACTTCAGATAAGCCAGCACAGCCACTCGTGCCCCAGGTATCGGTAGCAGTAATGAGGATGTAACGTGCGTCAATCTCATTGAGATCTGGTCCGTAATCACCAATGTCAGTAGGCAGTCCTGTGGCTTGATTCAGTTGAAAGGTAGTCGCTTGTGTCCATGTTGTTCCATCGAGCGAATAATCAATGGCGATTGTTTTCATGCCGCGGTCTGTTTGTCCCATGACATTGTAGTTCCAGAAATAGGTTGGGCCGATGCTGTAGACATAACCGAAATCATATTGAACCCAATGTGTATTGCCTCTTATAGGGTTGGGATTGGTGGCCGTTTGACAAGACACCCAACTGTCGTAGATATTAGTTGAATGCGTACCATCAGTACACATCTGCCCAAAGAGATTGATCGATAACACGCTTAATATAAGGATGAAAATAGTTTTCATGACAATGATTTTTTAAATGTTCATAAATCCAATTGGTCCACCAGTGCCTGGCGAATAGAAATTGCCGATGTTTGGCAAGACATAAGGCAAATCAGTTGCAGAAATACCAAACCACTCAGAGATCTCCGCAAAATACTCATCTACAGCTGTTGTGGGCAGCATAATACCACCACCAACATCGTTAGGACCACCGTAGGCTAGAGATGGATAAGTGCCGTACACCTGTCCTCCGTTTACCGAACCACCCATCACCATGGCATTGCCGCCCCATGCGTGGTCACTTCCATTACCATTTGAGGTAAGCGATCGTGCGAAATCAGAAATTGTAAAGGTAGTTACGTCATTGAAAACCCCCATTTCCTGCAGTGCAGTTTCAAGCTCACCGAGAGCCGCACTGAGCACGCTAAACATATCTGTTTGGTTGTCGATGAGGTTGTCGTGGTGATCCCAACCACCATACGTCACAAAGAACGTTTGTCTGTTGACATTCAACAAATTCCTTGCAGAGATCGTTTTAGCGATCATCTCCATATTTTTAGACACGTAATTTGGTGAGAAGGTCGTGTTCAGTGTCGGTGCTCCTGCAATAGCCAAGTTAAACTGATCATGATAAGATTGTGAGTTTTTAATCTTATTGGCGTAGGTAGACCGGAAGATGTCATTGTATTGTTGATTTAAAAGACTCTCTACGCCTGTTTTCAAGAACTGATCTACAGGATTCGTACTGTCATAAACGTTAATACCAACACTTCCTCCGGCGGCTGCACGAATCGCATATTCTGTAACACTGTTTCCAATCTGGAAAATATTAGACCCTGAAACAGTAATATTCATTGAAACATTTTGATTGCCGTTTCCAGCATGCAGGATATCAGCAATCCTGCCACCCCAGCCAACTGCTGAACGGGTATGAGGAATGGAGGTTTGCCATTGTTGGATTTGGTCTGCATGTGAAAACAGTCCTAGAGGCACAGATATACCATTTTGGTATTGTGACATTGTTGTCGGCTGTATCATTGTTCCAACATTAGATACAAAAGCTAGTTTATTGGAGTTAAACAAGGATTGCACTTCAGGCATTGAAGGATGTAGGCCAAACTGCTTACCGCTAGTATCTGTAAAGTTAATGGGTAGGAGATCGCCTTGTCCCAATGCCAAGTTAGAGCGTGTTGTTGCGTAATCGGTGTAGTGACTTCCGTTGCGTGGTACCAGCATGTTATAGCTGTCATTGCCACCAGCCAGTAGCACACATATCAATGCTTTATAGGTCTTATCTTCCTTGTATGTAGGCACAGACATCCCTGCTAGAGAATTGAGGACCCCGAGATTCAATATCGAGGAAAGCATCGTTGTTGACCCAAGTGCTGCACAAGAGGCAGTTCCTAGGAACTTTCGTCTGCTCATCCCATTTTTATGTTGATTTGATTTATCTTTCATGATCATTATTATTAAAAACTTCCAAATGAATACATTAGTCCATTTACTTACTTTTCGATGGCATAATCTGGTGCTATAAATGAGAGATATAGTGCCAATTTCACCCGCTCAGGGTAAGTTGGCACAACACTTACAGCATTAACAATACTCGTTTTTGTAGCATTGGAAAATAAGCCTCCAGTAAGGATTAAGTCAATTCGATCTACTAGTGCTGCGGGGTTTGCAGCCAGGAGCTCTTCATCAGCAGTGTCAATGTACATAAAGTCATTAGGGTCAAGCTCGTTTAACTGATAGCCTGGCGTATTGATAATTGTATTACTAGCATTGGTAGCGACTTCACCGAACCAGCCATTTACAAACCAGAGATACACGAGATTGACATAGTTGATGGAAGTGGCTGAAGTGTGAATTTGAAATTCAGGACCAACCAAACCAGCATCAGCGATTGGACCACTAGGCCGGAAGTCTGGCAAATAGAAATTGAAGACGCTAGGAGAAGTGAGGATGCCCTGACTCACTGCCTCGTTAAATACATACCCGTAATTCCAAAGTCTGTCGCTCTGATTATAAGCATTAAATGCACGCAAGACCTGAGTATATCGAAGGAGTGGTTCCTTGAGTTTTCCGTGATGTGGCTCGTCTATCCAAAAACAGTCCAACGCTTCAGCATCAGTAAGAATCGCGCGGATCACAGCCCCCATATCTCCTCGCACACCACTCCCATTATCATTGAATATGGTGGCTACACGAGCAATATATGTTGGAGTAGGATTTGACTTTACCAAGCGCTGAATTAACAACCGCCCAATGAATGGGCCAACATTAGGATGATTGTACAAATTGTCGATGGCTGCATCAATGTCTTGCATTGTCGAGTTTCCTGCGGGTACAACCTGCCCATTCAACAAGGTTTTTGGTCCTTGCTCATGCCAAGCCTCATCTGCCACCATTGGCTCCCACATTACAACGGTGCCGGGCAAAGTATTGTAGAGATTGCCCCAGACTACAGGGATCATTGAAAGGTCCTGCCAAGGCCAGTAATATCCCTTAGGTGTCAAACCTGTAAATATTTTTGCAAACTCCCTAATGTCATCATTGTCATAAGTAGGGATAAAATTGCCTTGCGCATCTAGTTTTCGTGTGCCGTCAATATTCAGTTCATATAACCCTATTGAAAACAATTGCATGATTTCTCTTGCATAGTTCTCATCTGGATGAATATTGTTGACAGGATCGGATTTCGGATTGTTGATATGACTTAAGTAGAAACCCATAGCTGGATGCAATGACACCTCATGGAGTAAATCCCTGTAATTGCCAAAAGCGTTGGAGTAGAGGACGTCATAATAGTTGGCCAAACCTGGACCGGATAGTTGGAGGTCAGACTTTTCAGATATCACGAATATTTGGCTATATGCTTGTGCCACTCGTTGCCGGAGCTGGTCGTCTGATTTTAGAGTATTGTTCCACCAAGCCATTTTCCAGTAGAACCAATATGGAATAACCACATTTGGAGAGTTGACAACATTATAATAGCCCCATTTCGCGATATATTGAGGATAAAAATGATCCCAAAGCATCCAAGTTGTATCAGTAAAATTGACCATTGGCTTGTTCGTTTGTTGATCAATCCAATTTGATATGCCTACGTTTTGTACTTGTGTGATCATCTCATAATCTGCACCCAATGTAGCATGATTCAGAAATCTGGCTGCTTGGTATTCGTCAATACCCAATCCGCTGCCATCTGCAGCGTTGAGCCCACTGTTTTGCCCAGTTCCTGAGCTACTGGTTACTGTTACGCCTTGCGTGTGCCCTGCCCCGAGATAATCTGAATAGACTTGACTGTAGACTAGCAACGGAAGCGCCAACAGTAAGCCGATAAATAGAGATCTGATTGCTGTTAATTTCATAAGCGATTATTTTAATAGTACCAACATTTTATAAGATTGATGGTTACCCATTTTTATTCGTTTCAATTAGTATACAACGAAGGTTTTAAAAACCCTTAGTTGCTTTTCAATTATTTTTATTAATCTAATTATGAAAACCATTTTCATGGAATTGTTTTCAATTCGAGCAGCCGTCTAGTACGTATGAACTTGCTTGTTGTCTTCTAGAAGAAACATTGTTTACTTGGAATAAATTTAATAAAAATAATTTTAATAGATCTGAAGATAGGTTGTTGTGATTGTGTGTTTACAGGACGTACTTGTGCTACGTTAGACAATTCGTGAATTGTCTCTACACCACAACGCTTGATGACAGGTTATTCCGTAATGCCCACGCAATCAAGGAAAAAGGCATATTCGATTGCGATTTCCTTCATATATTCATACCGTCCAGAGACGCCACCATGTCCTGCGCCCATGTTGGTTTTCATCAAGAGTCGGTTGTTGTTTGTTTTTAGGTGTCGCAGCTTGGCAATCCATTTTGCGGGTTCCCAATACTGTACGCGAGGGTCGTTGAGCCCTGCAGTAATCAGCACATTAGGATATGCCTTGGCTTCTACATTGGTGTAGGGGCAGTAAGAACTCATGTACTCGAAATACTTTAGTTCGTTGGGGTTGCCCCATTCTTCATATTCCGCTACGGTGAGCGGAATTGTTTCGTCCATCATTGTGTTGATCACGTCTACGAAAGGCACTGCAGCCACGACAGCGTGGAAGAGGTCAGGGCGGAGATTCATGCAAGCCCCCATGAGGAGCCCGCCCGCACTACCGCCATTGATGCAGAGCTTATCGTTACTGGTAAATTGTTCTTTGATGAGCTGTTCCGCACAAGCGATAAAGTCCGTAAAAGTGTTGCGTTTATTGAGGTATTTACCGTCTTCGTACCACTGTCTTCCCATTTCTGATCCGCCGCGGACGTGGCCGATGGCGAACACAAATCCCCTGTCTAACAAACTCAACCGTATGGAAGAAAAATAGGGATCTGACGGGTGACCATATGACCCATATCCGTAAAGAAGACAAGGGTTTTTCCCATTGAGGCTTATTCCCTTTTTATACACAACAGATATTGGAATCGTGGTGCCATCTTCCGCAGTTGCTTTTACCAGTCGCGTCTCGTAACTGTTTTTGTCGAAATCACCTAAGACTTCGTATTCTTTGAGGAGGATAAACTCTCGCGAGTCCATATTATAGTTAAAAACGGACCTTGGTGTATTCAGTGAGGAGTAAAGAAACCGTAGTAAATTGGTGTTAAAATCAGGATTTGACTCCTCCCAATAAGTATAGACTTCATCAGGAAACTGGATATCATGTTTTTCCTGAGTCTTCGAATCAATAATTTGTAGATTTTTGAACCCTCCTTTCCTACAATGTACCACTATGTGCCCTGAAAATGCTTCAACATCAGTTATGTAAACACTTTTGTCATGTGGGATATAGGTTTCCCATTTAGACTTATCAACGGTATTGACTGAAGTTTTCATCACCTTGAAATTCAAGGCATTTTCGTTTGTTGTTACGTAAAAATCACTGCCGTAATGTGTAACACCGTACTGAATATTTTTCTCTCTAGGGGAGAATACCTGAAACGTTCCTTCTGGGGTATTGGCATCCAAAAAATGTACTTCAGAGGTGATTTTACTCCCTAAGTGCACGATAAGGTAGGCCTTGCTTTTTGTTTTGTAGGCGTTTAGGAAAAACCCGCCATCTAATTCCTCAAACACAACAGTGTCTTTGTCGGAGGAACTGCCAATCTCATGTCTGTTTAGCCGGTAAGGGCGGTGCGTGTCGTCTAATGTAGAATAGAAGAGGGTTTTGTTGTCATTGGCCCACAAGACGGTACCGCCTGTTTTTTCAATGGGGTCTTCCAACTGTTTTCCTGTGGCCGTCTCAATGACATATAGACTGTAATACTCGGAGCCGTCATAGTCTACGGTATACGCAAGACGCTTGTGGTCATCACTAATTTTGAAGGCACGCAGGCTGAAGTATTTCTTTCCTTCTGCTAGCTTGTTGCCGTCTAATATTATTTCTTCTTTGGCATCTAGACTTCCTTGTTTCCTACAATAGATCTTGTAGTTTTTGCCTTCTTCAGTTCTTGAATAATAATAAAAATCATCTCTTTTAACCGGTACGGAAAGGTCTGTTTCTTTAATTCTGCCAACCATCTCATTATAGATTTTTTTCTGTAATGGTTTGGTGTGCAGCATAGACTGCTCAGTAAAGGAATTTTCGTCTTCAAGATATTGAATGACTTCCTTATTTTCCTTTTCTCTTAGCCAGAAGTATGGATCAATTTGAATTTTCCCGTGGTAACTGGTTTGGTGGTTGTTTCGCTTGGCGATTGGTGGTTTTACTGATGTAATCATTGTTTCATCGAAAGGTTAAAATTCAGAATGTTTAAGATAGAGCAATAGTAGAAAATGAATAGTTTGTTTATGCTCAAAAAGAATCGTGAAAACTTTGAGAAACCTATCAATTAAACATCTTCTGCTTTCTTCTCTTTCATTGGGCCGCTTTCCATACGAGAGAGGTCTTCCATCTCTTCTTCAAGCTGTCTTTCGTCAAGGCCTTTCTCATTTCCTTCTTTAGTCTCTTCGGTAGCCTTAATTTCTAATTCAGGAGGCATTGCACTTTTAGATTTGTCTTTCGTTTCGTCAGATAAAATCTTATTAGAATCAGAATTAGAGTCCTTGCTTTTTTTTCTTACTCGCATGGTTATTATTATTTTAAAATAAGATAGTGAATATAATTTGAAAGGTAAAAACTTTTCTATATTAATTTATGCAATAAAATTTAATGGAACTATTTGAGATTATTTCTTTGTTTTAGCCTGAAGCTTTACTCTCCTAATCTGAATAAACGCTAAAACATGGTGGAGAACTATTCCAAAAAATAACATTCCGATACCAGCAATAAAAATTCCTTTACGTAGAAATTCCATAGGCTGAACGCTGACTTCAGAAATTGGCTTAACCAATAGAATATTAACAACGACGAGAACAACGGATAGCAAGTAAAGAAGCACACCAGCAGCCAGTACCCGCTTGATTAGTATTGGGCGTTGTCTAATCAGGCACTTGTTCAGTAATTGGCTAAAAGGCTTATGTCCAGGGTTCATTTTTACTAACTCCTGGGCAATATGCTGTGACGCATTGTATTTATGTAAATGGAAAAAGGATTTGGCCTTCTGATGAAGGGTTTTCATGTAAATATCTTCCCCGTTGAAAAACTGAATATTGTTGTAGATGGAACGCTCAATAATTTCATCAGAAACCTTCAAATGCTTTTTGTAATCATTAGTCTCATACAAGGAATTACAATAGGACAAATGAATAATAAACCGCTCATCGAAGTTGAGGGTCATCATATCTCCTTTGTGCTGTTCATAGAAGTGAACAACAGACTGAAAATTGTCTTCATCTAATCTATTAAATTCTTTGAAGACTTCCGAATCATATGTGGTAGGTCTTTTGAGCATTTACTTTAATAACGTGGCAGTGTTTAAGATGGTTGGGTCAACATTGGTATTACTTTCTAAATATAGGACAATCGGAGTAAAAAAGCAGCAATTTCAGTATATTTATGTTTATAAAATAAGTGCTTTCGTTCATCTTTGATACTAAACAAGAAACATTAAAAAATGTTTTAGTATTTAGTCAGGTGTGGCTTTGCGCATTAATCGATCAGATCCAAATTTTATTATTAAGAACAAAATAACAACCACACCAACCAAGTGCCAAAGACTTCCGTTAAATACAATCCAGATTCTGGTTTTTTGTAATAACAATACCAATACAAAAGTAGCCGCCAACACCATGATTAAACCGCTGATTCGACCAAACCCTGGCACTGCAACCAATTCAATTTTTTGTTTAACAACAACAAGCGTACCGATCATAGATACAATTGGTAAAAAGTAGACTAATGCATTGACCTCAAGTAAGTTCTGTTGTTCAAATGCAAACGAATAGGCACATAAGACTATCGAAAAAATACCAGGAACACAGACTAGATATATAATTATAGAAAATAAATATCGCCAAGGATCTTCCTTTGCGTCCTTACCGCTAATCAACCCAATCACTAGTGCGAGTGTTGGTACGATTAGAAAATAATATACCAATAAAAAATTATTAGCAGCAACCGATTCAAAGATGTTTTGCAGCGTCATTTAATAAAAAATTTGTTGTACGGCAAATGTACTAAACTCTAGGGAATAAATAATCCGTTAAATTATTCATAATTCGGTTAATCTTCTGTTAAATTGGATATTACAAATAACACGGGCACTTTAATTGCGTTTACCTTTGCATACACAAGTTAATATTGTTTAATAATAAATTATTGGAAATGAAACAACTTACCACCTTAATTATTGCTGCTTTGCTTGGAGGAATGTTCGCCTTGGGAGGGAGTTTACTCATAACGCCTCAAATTTCCAACGCGGAATCCGTATCGCAAGAACGATTTGGAAAACTTGCTAATTACAATGTTGGAAAAATCCAAAATGCACCAATCAATTTCGTTAAAGCAGCCGAAATTGGAATGCCTACAGTTGTGCACATCGCAGCTAAACAAACGCAAGCGAGAAATGCGCCTTCAGGATATGACAAAAACCTAGATGATTTATTCAGAGATTTCATGGACCCATTTGGTGGTGCTCCTTCTCCTCGTCAAGGTACAGGATCAGGAGTTATTGTTGATCAGTATGGCTATATCGTAACTAACAACCATGTTGTAGAATATGCAGACGAGTTTGAAGTTACCCTGTTTGATAAAAGAAAATTTAAAGCGCAATTAGTTGGCACTGACCCGACCACAGACCTCGCTGTTCTTAAAATTGAGGGCAATATGCTCCCAGTACTTGAGTATGGCAACTCTGACAATGCTAAAGTCGGTGAATGGGTACTCGCAGTTGGCAATCCGTTTGACCTAACTTCTACAGTTACAGCAGGGATTATCAGCGCTAAGGGCAGAAATATAGATATACTTGGTGGAGGCTCTGCAATCGAGTCGTTCATTCAAACAGATGCAGTTGTCAATCCTGGGAATAGTGGTGGTGCACTCATCGATAAAGACGGTAAACTTATTGGCATTAATACTGCTATTAAAACAAGAACAGGGTCTTACTCAGGTTATTCTTTTGCAGTCCCTACTTCTATTGTTAAGAAAGTAGTGGAAGACCTGATCACACACGGCTCTGCACAACGTGGTTTCCTAGGTATCAATATCGATGACCTTGATGACGAAACGGCAAAAGAGTTAGGACTGAACTTTTCTGAAGGTGTATATGTCGTAAGTCTAGTAAGTAGTGGATCTGCAATTAAAGCAGGAGTTTTGCCAGGAGATGTGATTACAGGGGTTAATGGAACGAGAGTAAATTCTGCACCAGAATTACAAGAGCAAGTGGGGACAAAACGACCAGGTGATATTATCCTTTTAGATGTTAACCGTCGTGGTAAAGAAAAATCAATCAAGGTCTTATTGAAGACCATGGATTAAAAATAGTTTTTGGGTTTCATTTGGTTTTAGAACGCCTATTCATCCTAATGGATAGGCGTCTATTTTTACCCAGACTATCCAATGGAAATATCATTTTGAGGTGAAACGCCTGCGATTCAAAATTACTGTGGAGCACTCAAAACAAGATTCCAAATGCATAATCTGAGTTTAAAAATAAAATATTTTCTTCTCTACGATTAAACCTTTTCAATAATCGTTTGTCTTAGAGATAAGATAATTGACATAAGTGAATAGTCTTCTATAAATTGCTCACTTATCAAAGATTTTTGGGTTTCATTTGGTTTTAGCACCTGTTCATTCTTGGGCAGGTGTTTTTTGTTTGATAGCAACTCAACAATTCCACTGTTGTTGCGTTTTTTATGTAATTCGACAAAACTTCATGATCAAAGAAAATAATAAGGCGCGATTGCGTATTTTTGTCATGACACTCCGGGGCAAAACCGGTTTAAACCCTTTAGCATGAAACTAGTCAATTCTGTATTTAGCTGGTATATCAAGCAACATTGCTCGAAAGTAGATCGCTATCTGGAATATCCGGAAGAAGTGCAGAATATTTGGTTCAAAAAGCTAATTCTCCAAGCGACGAATACAGAATGGGGCAAAAAACACCATTACCACAAGATCAAGGGTCTACGCGCTTTTAAACAACAGGTTCCGATCTCTACCTACGAAGATCTTAAGCCATATTTTCATAAGATGATGATGGGAGCTCCTGATATCCTTTGGCCAGGTACTGTCAAATGGTTTTCAAAGTCTTCTGGTACAACAAATGACAAAAGCAAATTTATCCCTGTTACAGACGACAATCTTAAGGAGTGCCACTTGAGAGGAGCTTATGATGTCATGTCTAAGTGGTATGAGTTACAAGATTCCAGAATTTTTGAAGGCAAAAATCTAGTAATGGGAGGCAGTCATCAACCGTTTGCCGAAAACCCAAATGTGTTAATTGGAGACGTCTCAGCAATTATGGTGGAACACATGCCAGCCTATGCTCGCTTCTTCCATACACCTGACATTGAGACAACCCTTCTTCCTGACTACGAAGAGAAACTGGAGAAAATGATGGTCATCGCTTCCAATGAAAATGTAACGACTACGATCGGAGTGCCAACCTGGACGTTGGTATTGCTTCGTAAAATACTTGATTACACTGGTAAATCGAATATGCTGGAGGTCTGGCCCAACTTTGAGGTATACATGCATGGAGGTGTCAATTTTGAGCCTTACAGAGAACAGTTTAGAACCCTGTTTCCTTCAGATCATGTCGGCTATTTGAATGTCTATAATGCCTCGGAAGGTTTTTTTGCTGCACAACTGGAAAAAGAGGCTCCTGAAAACGAGATGTCTCTAATGTTGGATAATGGTGTTTTCTATGAATTCTTACCATTGTCTGAAATGGGCAAGGACGGACCAGATACCTGCTCACTGAAAGAGGTGGAAATCGGGAAACAATACGCGATTGTTATTTCTACCAACTCAGGGCTATGGCGATATCTGCCTGGAGATACTGTTACCTTTACATCTGTATATCCGTTTAAGGTTCAAATTACTGGGAGGACACAGCAGTTTATCAATGTGTTTGGTGAAGAAGTAACTGTTGCTAATACTGATAAGGCATTGGTTGCTGCCTGCAAACAATTCAATTGCCAGGTAAAAGACTACACTGTTGCACCAATTCATTTGACAAATACTTCGAAAGGCGGACACGAATGGCTCATTGAGTTTAAGGAACCACCAAACAACTCAGATGCCTTTGCTGCGTTCCTAGATCAACAACTTCAATCTCTTAATTCTGACTATGAGGCTAAACGGTTCAAAGACATTGCGCTTCAGTCCTTACGCCTCAAGGTATTGCAAGAGGATACTTTTTATCAGTGGTTGAAATCCAAAGGAAAAATTGGTGGGCAATACAAAGTGCCACGTCTTGCGAATGACAGGAAGTACGTAGATGAGATCAACAGGATTTTAGTCCACAAATAAAACCTCAGGATTTTCTAATTATCTTTTAATGGGTCATTGGTCTCCAATTCAATACACTTTTCGACAGTATGATTAAAGACTTCTGGTATCTGGTCTTGAAACAACGCTTTTGTTTTAGGGTAGTTATCTGTAACCTGCTTGCAGTAAGCGCAGGTCTTGACATAATCAAGGGTGACGGCCTTTTGAAAGGCGGCTTCAATTTTCTGTTTTTCTCCTCTAAGCTTTAGTAATGCCATGGTGAGATTCCAGTAATCACCTGTCAGTTGATTTTCTTCTTTGAATGCTCTTTTTACTTCTCCGAGAATCTTCATACCTCTGTCATAATCTTCTTGAGGGATGTTGTCAGTCTTTTCTGGATTTAAATCGCGAACAAAATCTTTGAGATCTGTGACCAGTGTTACTTGTGGCTGTGTTTGTGGCTTGGCTTCAGCTTTGACTTCTGTTTTCTGACTATCTGAGGACTTTGTAACTGCGTTTTTGGAATTGCAGGAGACAAGGAATAGAAGGATACTTAAAAACGGTAGAATTTTCATTAGGATTGTATTTTCGGTAAAAATACAGTTTCTACGGTAAACGGCAAAACTACAAGGAAAGTAGCTAACTTTGATATAATCTGATTAATTAGAAACAGCTGCAACTTTCAATCTTTCCAACAGTCGATCTGCTGTCTGATAACCGATCAGTTTTTCTTTTAGATTACCTCGGGCATCAAATATCAAAATAGCTGGGAATGCATTGATATTGTGTTGCTGTGAAAGTGAAATACCGTCAAAACTCTGAGCATGCAATTTTGAAGCAACGTAATTACTATTAACGTAACTTGTTAATGTAGGATCACGAAATGTTTTGTAATCCATTTCAAAACAAGCTTTGCACCACTGCGCGTAAAAATCAACGAAGTAAGGCTTATTTTCTTTTTGGGCTTGAGTAGTGACCTCGTCTAAATTATCCTTCTTGAAATTGATACTTGAATTATCTTCAATAGAAGTAGACGCCAATAAGAATGGGAACAAAAGCAGAAGCATAAATTTTTTCATAAACTGGAAAGGGGGAACTGGTTCTAAAAGCATTGTAAAGGTAGTAAAACCGTACAACTATTCCCAATATATTTAAAACTTTTGAGGGTGCACGCACTTACCCATGTCACTTGAGATTAAAGGGGTGGCAGTTCCTTAGTTTGCAAAACAAAACGGAAGCGGAATTTAATTTCAACCCTTGATGATTCTTTAGAATTAAATAACAAAAAATATTAATTGGTTAGATTTTATATGTTTGCAAGGCGTCACATAGGCATTAAAAAACATATGGCTTTTTTCCTTGTTCGATCGAAATAAATATGCTAATATTGCCATATACTAAATGAATAAGAGTGGCAAAAATACAACCGTTTAACGCTTCTTTCCCAAATCTAGGAGATATTCCAGATGTTACGGATTTTTTTAAGAATGCTAAATATCTATTTTCGGAATACCTCAATCGTAAAGTTTATAATCGATCGGACCGTCCTGCTTTCTATATTTATGAGCAGGAAAACGCATTAGGGTCTCATGTTGGCTTGCTTGCATTAATCCATATTGAGGATTATCTCAAGGGAGGCATTGTCAAACATGAGCTCACACTTAGCACGAAAGAGAAAATCATGCTCGGACTATTAGAAGAGCGACAAGCAATGATCAAGCCTACGGTGTTGACTTATCCACACATTCCTGAGATTTTAGACATCCTTATAAGGCTAAAGAAGGAGTTGGATCCTGTTTTTACCACCCATTTCTCTAAGGCGATGCACCGGTATTGGAAGTTGGACGATGAACGAACTATAAAAAAACTAACCAAACTATTTCGAAAAATCCCATTAACCTACATTGGTGACGGGCATCATCGTGCAGCAACTACAGCACTTAGATATCACAAACTCAAAGCAGAAAACTCTAAACACACAGGAAAGGAATATTACAATTATTTACTCAGCACTTTTTTTGATGCCAGCCAACTCAAAATCTATGAGTTTAATCGTGTTGTCACAACCTTGAATAGTCACAAACCTCATTCACTGATTAAACAAATTAGTAAAAAGTTTCATGTTCAAGATTCTTTTGAGGCGGTGAAACCCGAATCCTCCTACGAAATTGGAATGTTTCTAGACAATAAATGGTATAAGCTTACGCCTAAAAAGAAATTGATTCCTAAAAAAGGCGCATTGTCCAGCCAGCTTTCGGTCACTATCTGGAACAATCAAATTCTAAAAGACATTCTTGGTATTGATGATCCAAGAACAGACACGCGTATTCAGTACATAGAAGGCCCTAAAGGGCTTGACGCCATTATGAAACGTGTAGGTAAAAACTCATTTGCAGTTGGCTTTTCGTTTTATCCGGTGGCTCTGGAAGACTTGATGGCGATAGGCAGAGCGGGGGAAATCATGCCTCCCAAATCTACTTGGTTTGTACCCAGAATGTATAATGGAATGATCGTCCACGAATTCAAATAAACCTTTGCCTTATTACGACATAAGCCATAGCGTTGATAGCGTGAGGGATAAGAATGGTATGCGCGGAGCAAAGCGAGCACATAAGAATGGATAGCCCGACCCTTGTACAGGCAAATTAAAAAGAGATAGTGAATGCAATCTCTTTTTAATTTGTATGTACAAGGGGCACGCCCTAGAAAAATATCTGCAAAGCCATAACAGAAACAGTCTTTTATTTAGAAAAATCTGAATTTCATTACATTAAATGCCATTTTTACTCGTTTTGGTGTTAAGTTTGTAGGCTAAAAATAAACTTCAGATAATGAGATATTTAATTTTCGTTTTTGCAGCGATTTTCCTGCTTTCCAGCTGTAAAAGTGATACTCCAAAATCACAGAATAAAAAAGATAACGATCTTGGATTTAACCTTAAACCCCTTACCGGAGGAAAATATGGTGGTGGTGTATTCGTTTACAATGAAGAAGAATACCTTCGAGATCTTTTTCCACTCAATATCACTGAAGTTATTGGAAATAGGATCACCGCAAATATCTATGAGGGATTAGTCACCATGTCGCAAGACGAACTGAAAATTATGCCGAGCCTTGCAGAATCATGGACGATCTCAGACGATGGCAAAACATACACCTTCAAAATTAGAAAAGGCGTTCGATTTCACGATGATCCGTGCTTCCCTAACGGTAAGGGAAGAGTCGTAACGGCAAAAGACTTTAAGTATTCCCTTGATTTACTGTGTACAAACATAGCTGGCAATGAGGGATTCTGGATATTCAAAGATAAAGTGGTTGGAGCACAAGCACACTTCAACGCTACAAAAGGAGGTAAAACAGTACCTGGCGGTGTCAAAGGAATCAAATTGATTGATGACAATACGGTGTCGATTGAGATCATAGAACCGTTCTCCGATTTTATCCGATTATTGGTTACCCCGTTTACTTATGTGCAAGCAGAAGAAGCCTTTAAAAAATACGGCGCAACAGGACTCCGCACACACGCTGTTGGAACTGGCCCATACACATTGGCTAAGGTTGCCGACAATGAGGCCGTCTTGATGCGTAAAAATCCAAACTATTGGGGGAAAGACAAAGATGGTAATCAGTTGCCTTATCTAGATGGTGTCAAAGTTGGATTTATCAAGGAAAAGAAATCAAGTTTGTTAGAATTCAAGAAAGGAAATATGCATATGCTCTACCGTTTGCCATATGAGATGGTAGATAATGTGCTGAATCCAGACAGAACAGCGCTTCTCCCCGAGTATAAGCAATACCAGCTTCAAATCGAAGAAACACTAGGCTATCAGTACTACGGATTTCAAAATAAGACCAAACCATTTGATAATAAAAAGCTTCGTCAGGCATTTTGCTACGCCGTTGACCGCCAAAAAGTTGTTGACTTCGTCTTAAAAGGAATGGGAACGCCTGCAAACAATGGCTTTATCCCGCCAGGGTTTCAGAAAGCAGACGGATATGACGTGTCTAAGGTAAAAGGCTATAAGTATGATCCACAAAAAGCCAGAAAGCTGATGGCAGAAGCGGGTTATTCAGGCGGCAAGGGCCTAGGAAAAATCACACTGCAAATCAACAGTGGTGGTGGTCGAAACTCGCAGATTGCAGAAGCCATCCAAAAACAGTTGGAAGAAACACTGAATATCGACATTGAGATTCAGCAAATGCCTTTCGCACAGCACTTGGAAACTTGTGAAACAGGAAAGGCCATCTTTTGGAGAGCAGGTTGGTTAGCAGATTACGTGAGCCCTGAAAACTTCATGCGATTGTATTACGGGAAATCAGTTCCTTCAAAACTAGAAGAAAAGTCGTACCTCAATACTACAAGATATCAGAACCCGGTGTATGATAAAGCATTTGAAAATGCCTTGTCTTCCATCGACAAAGCCAAGCGACACCAGTTTTATCGCAAGGCAGAGCAGACAATGATTGAAGATGCACCAGCCATTCCGATTTTCTTTGACAAAGATATCAGATTGTTGCATCCAAGTGTACGGAATTTCCCACAAAACGCTATGGAGCACAGGCACTTCAGAGATGTATATTTTGCCCCAGATGGCAAGTAATTTAATACCCGTTTTTTCGATGACCTATAACATAAAAATTCCCCAGTTTGAAGGGCCATTCGACCTCCTGTTATTTTTTATAGAACGGGATGAACTGGATATCTATAACATTCCAATTGCAGAAATCACAAAAGACTTTTTGGACTATATCTTGCAAATGGAAGCCTTAAACATTGACTTGGCAAGTGAGTTTATTTTGGTAGCAAGTACTTTAATGCGTATCAAAGCCAAACTACTACTACCTCGCAAGGATTTGGATGAGCAAGGCAACGAGATTGACCCACGTGAGGAATTGGTGCAGCGCCTGCTAGAATACAAGCGCTACAAAGCGGTGATGGATGAGATCCGGCATATGGAAGAAGACCGCCTCAAGCAAGAACAACGGGGCAACACGGCTAAAGAATTGAAAGATTTATCGGTCAAAGCACTGGTCGATGTAGAGTTGGAGTCGTTATCATTGTACCGACTACTCCAATCATTTGAAAAGGTAATGCACCAGCATGAAGAGGCCAATAAAAAGGTCTTTCATACTGTTATAAAATACGATTATACCGTTGATGGGCAGAGGAAATATCTGATCGCCACCATGAGTGAGCAACCCAAAGCGGATTTTGAAAACATTTTTGGAAATTGCGAAAACCGGATACATGCAATCTTTCGATTCCTGGCATTGTTAGAGCTGTTACAGCTTCAGGAACTTGGGATTGTTGATGGTGAAGGAGCAAACAATTTTTGGATTATTGCTAATAATGAATGAATCCTAAAACAGGGGACGACCAATTAATGTCTGTTGAAGAACAGGAAGTACTTGATTCCATCAGTATCAACAAAATTATGTTGCCTGTAGGGATTGGTATTATCGTGGTGCTTACCCTGATGTGGCGGCAATTTGATCTCGAAATGCTGGCAACCCTTACATGGTCAAGAACTGCTACCCTTTGGGTCATTGCGGCTTGTATCATTATTTGCCTACGCCATTTTGCTTATATGGTTCGCCTCCGAATTCTTACTGATGGGGAGTTTTCATGGAAAAAATGCTTCGAACTCATTTTCATCTGGGAATTTAGCTCCGCTGTGACACCAACTAGTGTAGGCGGATCTGCTGTGGCCATGTTTGTATTGTCTCAGGAAAAATTGGCAGCGGGGAAAATTGCAACGATTATCTTTTATACCATCATTTTCGACACTTTTTTCTTCATTCTCGGCTTACCGGTCTTGTTAATGATACATGGGCAAACGCTTATTACGCCTGGTGGCGGTAGCGGTCCGGCTCTTACTACCTGGTTTTTTATTGCTTATGGGATTATGATCGTTTACGGCAGTATCTTCTTTTATGGTATCATCATCAATACCCGTCAAGTACAACGGTTTTTACTTTGGCTTTGTGAATTCAAATGGTTGCGACGGTTCAAGGGTCAGGCTTTCCAAATGACTGAAGACATGGTGCTTACTGCTAAAGAGATTCGGCACAAGCCGATTAGTTATCACTTAGGCGGATTTCTTTCTACAGCGGCAGCATGGAGCTTTAGGTTCATCACTGTTATGTGTTTGATGCTGGCATTTGTTCCCTCCCTAAGTAACAATTTCAATATCGGTGAGCAGTTTCTCATTTTCGGACGTTTGCTGGTGATGTACGTCGTGTTGGCACTTAGTCCCACTCCTGGTGGCGCAGGCATTGCTGAAGGTGCCTTTGGGCCGTTTCTGAACGACTTTATTCCTGTTGCCGGTATTGCATTGATTATCGCATTGCTCTGGCGCGTATTGACTTATTACTCGTATCTGATTGCTGGTGTCATTGTTATTCCGAACTGGATACGTGGGGTTCTTAATAGAAGAAAGAAAAGGAAAGCCGCTAAGGAAGAATGAATGAATAACGGCTAGATATCAAGGTTTTGAGGAATAAGAACGAGCGAGCTGTTAGATTTTTTTTAATCTGAAAGGTTCGGGTAATAACGGTCTTAATTCTTCAACAAATCACAAGGCTACTTACTTAAACTCCAACAATACTGGACAATGATCAGAATGATGCACATCGTTGAGATTCTGACAAGCTTTTAATTCCGACTTCATGTTTTCTGTGACCGACTGGTAGTCAATCCGCCATCCTTTATTGTTTTTTCTGGCTCCGAATCGGTAGGTCCACCAACTGTATTGAATTTGCTCGGGATTTAGGTATCGAAATGAGTCAACAAACCCACTTTCAAACCACTTGGTCATCCAGGCGCGTTCATCTGGGAGGAAACCACTGTTTTTACTCTTTGGGTTATGGATGTCCATTGCAGTGTGTGCAATGTTGTAATCACCTACTATAATCAGTTTAGGGCGTGTTTTCTTGAGTTCTTCTGTCCAATCATAAAAATCATCAAGAAACTTGTATTTGATGGCCTGACGCTCTTCTCCAGTCGTTCCAGAAGGAAAATAACAATTTAATAAGGTCGTATCTCCGAAATCTGCACGAATGATTCTCCCTTCATGATCAGGAAGCTCTAGGCCAGATTCATAAATCACTTGATCGGGTTCAATTTTGGAAAAAACAGCAACACCGCTGTAGCCTTTTTTCTCAGCATTCACCCAATAACCTTTGTAACCGATTTCCTCAAAAATGGCAGGATCGACTTGATCTTCTTGTGCCTTAGTTTCCTGAAAACAAAACACATCGTGTCCTGTTTCTTTCATCCAGCCCACTAAATCCTTTTTCATAGCAGCACGAATGCCATTTAGATTGTAAGAAACAATACTTTTTACTTTCATGATGTTACCATTTACTGTTAAAAATCGCTGCAATTTACAATAAAATACAATATTCAAGAACAGTAGCCGCTTAACAAATTTCTTCTATTGCTCATTCCCCTAAATCAGGATAAAATCAGTGTTAATCCCTACAAACCATCATTTTTTTTTATGTTTGCAGTTCATATGCAACTATTCTTTACAGATCATATCGAAGATAACATCGCAATCCTACCAGACGAGGAAGCACGTCACTGCATAGCCTCCTTGCGGAGAAAAGCAGGCGACCCTATACAGTTTGTAGATGGAAAAGGTGGTTTGTACTCTGGTGTCCTTTTGGAAGCCAGCAAAAAAAGATGTTCGATAAGAATCGTTGAGAAAGAACAGACTGCAATGGTTCCTGAGGTTAGACTCCATATGGCTATTGCGCCAACAAAAAACATTGCCCGGTTTGAGTGGTTCTTGGAAAAGGCTACAGAAATAGGGATCACAGAAGTAACACCACTACTTTGTTTTCATTCAGAACGCAGAAAACTTAGATTTGATCGCCTGGAACGCATCGTCATGTCTGCCATGAAACAATCTGCAAAGGCTTGGCTACCAAAGATCAACGAACTCACATCCTTTAAAGATCTCATCACACAAGAGACTACAGCTCAAAAGTTTATCGCACACTGCCACAAATCTGAAAAAACACCGTTAAAAGATAGTTGTACACCCAAATCCGATGTCTTTATCCTCATAGGACCAGAAGGCGATTTTTCGGAAGAGGAATTAGGCATGGCATTTGACAATAGTTTTAAACCGGTAAGCCTAGGAAACAGTCGCTTAAGAACCGAAACTGCGGGACTGGCCGCCTGTCATACCGTCAACTTAATTAATTGATTATGAAACGAATTACTGTTACGCTCATCACTGTTTCCTGTCTGCTGTTTACTTGGGCCACCTTGACCAGCTTTCTCAATGCAGACAAACCAACGCTTCAACTCGCATTGCTGAAGTACAGTGGTGGTGGCGACTGGTATTCTAACCCAACAGCACTGCCCAATTTGGCAGATTTTTGCAATAAAAACCTCGGCACCAACTTTGACGAAGAATACGCTACCGTTGAGGTTGGGAGCGCAGAACTGTTCAACTACCCTTGGTATCACATGACTGGCCACGGAAACGTAGTGTTTTCTGATACTGAAGCCGAAAATCTAAGAAACTATCTCCTTGCGGGTGGTTTTTTACACATAGACGACAATTTTGGAATGGACAAGTTCGTACGACCTGCCATGAAAAAAGTCTTTCCTGAGTTGGATTTCATTGAGCTGCCCTTCACACACGAGATATACAATCAACGCTTTTCATTCAAGAATGGACTACCTAAAATCCATGAACACGAAGGGAAGGCAGCGCAGGGCTTTGGTTTAATTTGGGAAGGCCGCCTGCTTTGCTATTACTCCTTCGAGTCAGATCTTGGTGATGGCTGGGAAGACGCTGCTGTACACAAGGATCCTGAAGAGATTCGTCAAATGGCACTAAAGATGGGCGCCAACATCATTCAGTTTGCTTTTGAGCAATAAACAGTGTTTCTGTAGTCTAATTTGGGGTCATGCTTGTTGCTAGCCATCACTCAAGCTCCACTGCAACAATCACCAGGCTATCTGGCACTCTCAATGTGCAACAACACAAGGCATGACGCAACATTGTTCAAACAACGCCTACTATCCTTTGCCCGCACGGTATAAAAATTAATTGCTATCAATGATAGGGTGTACGTAAATGGTATATTTGCGGAACTATGTTTAATATACAAGTGTTACTATGACCATGAAAAATGTAGGCCACCCACAAAATTCACATCTTGTAGCGAAGCTACGATGGGCTTGGTCCGACTTTCGGCCTTACCCAGACTAGCTAGCCTCTTATCCGATTTCTGTAGCAGCCCTTTTGCTTACGCAAGCCACCCCAGGGTACCAATTTTTGCAGTCCCGCTTCCTTCAGTCCAGACCTCACGATCTTTTTGCCATCGCTATTTGCTTTCGCAAGCCATCCCAGCAGCGGCTTGCTAATGCTTCGAAGCGTTACCTCCGCGCATAAGGGACTTTCACCCTCAAGAAATATTTCATATCTTACGATATGAAAGGGATGCCCATGCTGGGCACACACAACGGCTATACGAAATTGCTTAGGTATGTGGTACTTTGGAAAAATCTCTGATTTCCCCAAGTTGGTTTTGCACTTTTAAAATTAAGTACTTAGTTACCGCAACTAAGCATAGCCAAACCATTATGTATAATAATCGAACCACAATCGTATATTTTCGTATCAAATCGTATATTTTTAATGTGTTAGAATTGGATATATTACCTCTAAGTTTATAAAGACAAAAAAGAGTGAAGTTGAACTTTACGATATAAAAAAAGACTAGTCTATCGACATATTGCATGGTTATATGCACATCGTAGTCAATTATTAGTACCAACAGTTTGGGAAAATAGAAATCATAATAATTCAAAAAATAGTTCTTCAGACTATGAACGAAAAAAATTTGGAATTGGATTAGTGGATGACGAAGTAACCAGAACGGAGCTGGAATTACTCTTGCCCAAAAATGAACATGATCGATTAATCTCCAATGTAAACACTACTACCCAAATTATTAATGAACAATCGCGAGATGTTACTAAACTAAGAGATCAAGATGTAATTGATGATTTCCGTCATGTAGAAATGGAGCAATTATTAATTAATTTCTACACTTTGCAAAGTAAAAATGAGCGCATCAAAAAATTTCCGCTTCCAAGACAATTTTCTCATATGAGTCAAATCTTTGTAGCTATATTTATTGTGTTATTACCTTTTAGTATGATACCGGAGTTATTAAAAATAGGTGGATGGGCTTTATGGGTTGCTATACCGCTTTGTGCTTCAATTGGATGGGTTTATGTAATGATGGAAGTTGTAGGAGAAAATACCGCTAATAATCCATTTCAGGGATTAATTTATGATATTCCGATGATGGCTTTATGCCGAACCATAGAAATTGATTTACGAGAAATGTTGGGAGAAAAGGAATTACCACCTTCTGTCAGCCCAAAAATGGAGTATTAATTTAAGGATGAAAAGAAAGCCAGCTGAGAACAAAAGTATATGACGGTGCGACAAGCAAAGTCGCTTTTTAATACCACCGAGAAGAACCGTTGTGATGAGGTGACCCAAGTAGCCCCTATTTCCAGAAATGACACGATCGTAGCGCTGTAAACAAGTTGATCATCATACCAAATCATAGGCATGTGTCCTCTGCACCTGGAGCAGATTTAAGCGCTATTCGCATACCGATCTTATGCCAATTACCATCACCAAATGAATCTAGAAATGCGCCATCCTCATTAATGCCAGCCTCAACCACTAAGCCTAATACTTCCTAAGTACTGACCGATCTTCAATCAAATAAGGATATTTGACATCAGTCAACGTGTGTTTCCTTAAATGAATTGTAGCAGGTCCGAATTCTGGCTTTTTCTGATAGGCGGTAAATCCCTTCGATGTGGAGGCAATAGTAATCTCGTTCAAGGAAAGAACAGACTTGTCTTTAGAAGCAAAACCGATATTAGATTTCCGTACCTCGATATTTGATGCGTCAATAGTGGCCCGTTCGCCAGCGCTGATCGCCTTGTCGCCAACGTCAAGCATCTTGCAATGGGTAATGCTGATCTTACTAGTAGAAAAGTCGAGAGCGTCATTACCAATTTGCTCAAATGCGCATTGCGTGACCGTGCCATTACAGAAATCCGCATCAAAGGCATCACCGAATATGTTTTTAAACAGACTCCCAGATAACTCAAATTCTGATCTAACGATATTCAAGGCATCTTCGCACTGATTATTGAGGAACCGAGTGCCTAGAATCGTAACATCAGACTCATAAAACGTGACAGCACCAGTTAGATTCCAACCTTTCCAAGACACCGTGTTTTGATTACGAAACAGAACATGACGTACTTTTGAGGCCTCAGTGGCTTGCATAACCACAAACGCACCAGACGATTTGTCGAGACTTTCCACTATAATTGGTTCTTCAGTGTCACCTCGCATGTCCACTGCAGAAAAGGAAATGAGGAAGCCGCCATCCTTAAATTTTAAGTGAGCGCCGGGATTGAATATCACTTTCTTCCCTTTTGGCAATAAAAGTGGTTGGTCGATTACATATTCCTTGCCCTCAAACACAAAAAGATCACCGGAAACAGTATACGGTGGTTCCCCAGATCCTAGACCTGCCAGTAATTCTTGTCGAGGGGGCTGGTTTTCGGGCGTACTGAAGGCCCCAATCGGTGCGGTATAGCTTATTGACTGCCCAGGCATGCGATAGGTGACAGTAGTAGCAGTTGCGGCCGCCATGATCTTCGTATAACTAGGAACTATGCCTTCTGGAGATGGGAACACTATAAGGCTTAGGTCAGCAGCGTCCAGAGCAGCTGATTTCGGACTATTAATGCGAGTAATTTCAAGTGGAAGACTGTGGGTATTGATAAGTCGGACCAGGATGCTATCCTTGCCTTTGGGCTGACGGAAGGCTTGAATACTGTTGTCGAACGGCACGAGTCGCTCCTGGATCTTATTACTGCGTTTTACTAGCTTTGAACGATCGTAACTATACTTTGGGTAACTTGTTTGGATAAAGGCTTCCCTTGCCGCTAGTGGTTCCTCCAGTTGCGCCATTAGTTGCTGCACAAATTCCTTATTAGAATACTGGTCGAGATACTTTAGGTACAAGGAAATGAATTCAGGATCGTAAAACAATCGGTCGACAGGTTCTGTGTTGACGCCATCTTTCTGGTAAACCCATTCTGAGTACAGCTGAGCTTCTGGCTTCTTTTCATCAAGTGATCCAAAACCATCAAAACCAATCGGTTCCAACAAATTGGTTACTGGGTTGAAGTAAAACCGTTGATTATGCCAGGTGAGGGAATGAGTGGCTTGTAAAAAATCTGTAATGGCAAGGTATTTAGCAATGCGATGAATATCAAATACCTGAGATGCATTTTTAGTACCATACTGGTATTGTTGCAGGAGATTTTGAGCAATTTCAAACGCCGATTTTAAATTTGGATTGGAGATGGTTTTCTTTTCCTTAAACGGTTTGATTTGTGCTTTCCAAAAGGCGCGTTCCTTGTTCTCAGGACCAGCCATCACTCTGGAGTTTCGGAGACTTCTGCTCATACCTTCCCAAAAACGGTCCTCAGTAAATTTGATAATCGGTCCCTCCCGTCTCAATTGATTCTCAACTAGGTTTTTGGTGAAGTGTTCTTCATAAGCATACACCATTGGTTTTCCTTGGTTGTAATGGAAGTTAATGAAGTCATATCGGGGCGACAATACATCTGCCATTCCAAGGAGTTCGTGGTATACCCATTCATTAAGCATTCCTCTCGTTTCAGGGCTTTGCACAGAAAACACTTGCATGCCTTGCCAGTTATCGGTACTTTTGAGTTGAATTCTGAAAGACGATTTTCCTTTGAAGATATGATCCAGCCAATCTCCTTTAAGTCGTAGCTTGGCGCGCTTGATGCCATCGGTAGTTGTCACGTCTGCTTTTACAAAATCATCTTCTGTTTTAATCAGGATGCCATGGGTGAAGGATCGTTGTTTGATGGATTTCAGTTTTTCTTCTCCTTGTTTTTCAATATTCACATGGAAATCCATTGGATGAAAGTTGCCAAAAGCATATTGCAAGGAATCTAATTCGGTGATTTTAAAGTCATCAAACAGTACTACGCCATCACTTTTTTCCATGTAGACATAGACTTTTAGTGACGCTAGTTTCTTTTGGCTAGGCACTCTGAACGTTTGTTCCATTTTTACCCACCAGGTTCCTTCTGTTTCAACATCTTTATCGGTTTGTTGAAAGAAATCTGCTTTATCGGGTGCGCTGACGGCCAAGTAGGCTTTTGTTGGTTTTCTTGAGTACTTCCACACTTCCGCCTTGTAGAGTGCGCCTGGTTTCGGGTCTTCAATGGTGTAGGAAATCCCAAACCGTTGGTTCGAGTCTAGTCTGCAAGCGTATTGGCCTGTTCTGACATATTCTTTTGATTGTGTTTTGGCCCCTTCAAACAAATGTCCGTTTGCGGTAAAGTAATCACCCTCTGTGGTTTCTGCACCACAGAATACGGTTGTTCTGTTGTCTGTTTGCGGTTTGTTCTGAAGGAAAGTCACTAAGGAGCGAATGGCCACTATTGCAATGATTGAAACCGCCAGAAACACTGGAAACTTCCATTCGGAGTGCTTGTTAAGATGTTTTGGTCCTTTTATAATCATGAATACTCGCCCTGTTTTATGCGAAATTACTCATAAAATGTTGAATTTAATTAATAGTTAACGCTTCGCTAATGAAAAATTAACAATAGACGTACGCGGAGGCTAAAGTTTATTTAAGCTGGCTGAGCCTTGACTATTACATTTTAGAGAAATTACCCCAATGGGGTTACACGGTCAGCCTAGGGCATCGCCCTAGGTCAAAATTTAAGGTCAAAGCCCTGAAAGGGCGTAACATTCTGACACTACGCTATTGCTAATGCGGATTCAAAACAGTTGACGAATGACCGATTTCCTGTTTTGATATCCAGATAGGACCAGGGATTCGTGTCATTGTATCCTAAAAAGGTGTTGGTTGAACACCGCCGAGGTTTGGCTTGAGGGAGGAGCGGTGAGTGTTTCGGACAGCGCGTAAAGGGCCCCAAATAAAGCTATTATCAATCTTAAAAGTTTACTCCAACCCCAGCATAAAGCAATTCCATATTACCAACACCAGCTCTAAAGTGAAACCAGTCTTTTTCCAGGCGAACACCAACACTTCCATAAAAGTTAGCGGCTAGAAAAGATTCGGATAAATCATTGTTTACTACAATACCAGTAGTTCTATTGTTTTGGGTGAGCGAAACCCCAGTATTTACTTCTAATACTGAAAATTGAAAAACACCAGCTAGTGTCCAATAATTCCAAGTTACATCAGTATTTTCTTCAAAATCATAGTGGTTGCTCAGAACATGACCATAATTTGCTTTGGCTTTGACTTTTATCTTTTGGTATTCATAAACAGTTCTATCGTAGGAGATTGAAACTTGATTGATGAATACAACCGACCCAATAGAAGCATAGACAGAATTTTTTTTATTGGAAGCATCCTGTGCGGATACCGTAATGATTCCAAAGAGTAGTAGCAGCGGAAGTAGGTTTGTTAATTTGCTTGACAAGAAATTTTTCATGCTGTAAGTTGTTTTATATTGTTACAATTACAATTAAGACAAGTTAATCATCAACTTCACGTATAAATGTATTACGCCTTATTTTCTTCGCTTTTATTGAAAATACACCATCCGCTCTGAGTCCGAGTTATTAGTAATCAGACATTCGCCACCACTAAAAGGTAATATTGTAGCCGTCAGCGTGGTCTACCCATTGGTTGATTGAGGATCAAGAGGATCAGTTAGGTCGGTACATTCAATGGGGTTGGCAACTCCATCTCCATCACAATCTAATGTTCCAACAGGATGATTTGGGTCATTGGTCAACACATCAAATATGTCAAGCGTACCAAGAACTGCTTCTACACAAGGATTTGTAGCGCAGCATTCCTCTCACCATTACTCCAGTTATAGTTAATGGAGGTGTGGCATTGCTAACAAATAAGGTAATAGTTGCATCACCAAAACCTTTACAGCTCACATCAGTTTTACTAGAACTTACGGATAGATTGCAAGGAGGGGCAACGGATGATAAAGCACAAACTGCATCAATGTCTGCACCAGGTGTTGAGCCAGAACATGTACCTGGTACATCGGTTATCTCTACTGCATTGAATGTCAACTGACCAGGGAGATAACCAGGCGCTAAAACGTCAATGTCAAGGCTTGACGTTGAGCCGCCAATACCACCAAACTAAAAATATCCGTTGTTGTTGGCATCTGGAATACCTAATAACTGTAATTGTGAAAGGGTAAATCCATCAGCAGGTTGTAATGCAATATTACTCGCCTCAACTTGTGGTCCGACTATTTGTTTCAAAAGGGAAAAGAAAAGGCATTTGATGAATGGCAAGCCGAAAACAAAGAAGCGTACGAGAAATTTGTTGATTGGTATACAGCAGCTGGAAACAAAATGACAGTGACACCAGACAACCGGTATATCAGAGAATAGTCCCACCTTACCTTCTATTCCTAGGATGGAAATTTAGTATCGTGTCCTTCAGATAATCGGTGTCCAAATGCGTATATATTTCTGTGGTGGTAATAGATTCGTGGCCGAGCATGTCCTGTACCGCTTTCAAATCAGCACCACCCTCAATGAGATGCGTCGCAAAGGAATGCCGAAAGGTGTGAGGGCTCACCGACTTCTCGATCCCCGCAAGAGCCGCCAATCGCTTGATTATAGTGTAGATCATGACTCGTGTGAGCTGGTTGCCCCTCCTGTTTAAAAATAACACGTCTTCCTTTCCAGTCTTCATGTTGACGGAACTCCGCCCATGCAACACATCATTCGTGTACCCCTTAATCGCCGCGATAGCGCTATCACCAATCGGTACCAGTCGTTCCTTATTGCCTTTTCCTAGAACTTTGATAATGCCTACATCCAAAAACAGATTTGAGATTTTAAGCTCCGTCAGTTCCGTGACCCGCAGCCCGCAAGCATAAAGCGTCTCCAGTATCGCCTTGTTTCGTAATTTGAGATACGCGTTTTTCTCAAAGTCTAAAGCGTTGATCAGTAAATTGATTTCCTCATAACTGAGTACCACTGGAATCTTACGCGCCAACCGTGGCCCCTCAAGCAAGTCGGTAGGATTACGATCAATCAGATTTTCCATCAACAGATATCGGTAAAACGCCTTGAGTCCGCTGATAATTCGTGCTTGGGAGGTTGCCATGAGTCCTAGGTCATTAATCCAGTAAATATATTCTTCCAGATGTTTGATTTCGATATCCTTGTACGACAATCCATATTCCTTTAAGGCTAGGAAACTCGTGAATTTATGCATGTCGCGTTGGTAAGCTTCAATGGAATTGCTTGAAAGTGATCGCTCCAGCATCAGGTAACTTTTAAATCCTTTAATGAGACTTTCCCACTTCATACCCACAAATTAACAAGATATTTTTAAGTTTCCTTTTTGTTGCAAGCTAAAAGCAAGAATCCCTTTGCAGTATTCACAACATTATTCAGAGTTTGAAGAAAATAAATTAATTCTCAGGAACTCTTTTACTAGAATAATTGTAGTATATATTATTTCACATATAAAATATAAGGTTTCATGCGAATATCCATCTATCCATCCAATACAGAGGAAACTGAAAAGATTGAAAAAACTATAAACGATATACTTCAGAAAGGAGAATATGTTTCAGGACTTCATGACCGGTTAGGCTCGAAATATGCAGAAACAAAACTACTTAATAGTAAGCTAGTTTTTGATGCAAATGGAGAGCCAAAAGCAATAAAGTTAACTGATAATGAAATCTGTAAAGAGCAGATTGTATTGCACAATGAATTTGTCTCTGAAATTGAAACTACTAGAAAAATAGCAGAGTTGCTATCCCATGGGTATGAAGAATATCGAACTTGGTCACTGCCTCACATCCAGACTAAAATACAAGCTTTTAGATATTACAAACTAATCGAATCATGAATAAAATCAATCAGTAAAGTGACAATTTAAGACAAGGAAAAGAGCTTTTGGGATAGACAAAAGGATAGCATCATTAGTAATGTTTTTGTTAGATTAGTTTTCTTAATAATTAGCATAACGGTTTCGTTACAAGTCCATGGTTGCTTGGAAGAAAAGAAAAAAGAAGAGACGAGAAAGAGTGAGGTTCAAGCAAGGAAAGATAAGTCCATAGCATTACTCACTGTTTATAAAGAAAATTTACAAAAGAATCAGAAATTTTTGAATACTATAAAAAAAGATGGTTCTAATAATACAATCTCTTTTGAAAATACAGATTTAACGATTCTTGAATCAACAGCCTCATACAAATATGAAAATCTGAACAACTTAGTTCTCAATAAAAAAATTAGATAACATTAGAAATTCTCTGAATTCAATTAATGAGATAGTTTCAATTAGAATTAACTTAAACTATTCTATGGCAAAAGCCTTGTCTAATGCTAATAGCCAAATTAGAGAGTTAAATCAAGTTTTAAAAAAACGAGTTCAGATTTGTTTGGGTCAAATCCAAGAGACGATTATTGAAATTGAAAGAGAAATTGATAACATTAATAATACGAGAATACAGTCTTAAAGGGAGTAAGTGGTATATGATTGTCAACTAATAAATCCCTAATCCCCAACTTTGTTTTTCATTATAAATCAAACTTCAATGTCCTTATTGGAGTACAAATTAACAAGATATTTTTAAGTTTGTGCCATGAAAATCATAATCATTAACGGTCCGAATCTCAATTTGTTAGGAAAACGAGAAACTTCCATCTATGGTAATCGTTCTTTCGATGATTATTTCAAAGAATTGACAGATCAGAATTTAGGTGTTGAATTGGAATATTATCAGAGTAATCACGAAGGCGCGCTGATCGACAAAATACAGGAGGTCGGTTTCAAATGGGATGGGATTGTGCTCAATGCAGCAGGATACACACATACCTCTATTGCATTGGCAGATGCGGTGTCGGCAATCGAATCACCTGTTGTAGAAGTCCATATTTCTAATATTTTTGAACGGGAGGAATTTCGACATCATTCGTACGTCAAGGCGAATTGTGTAAAAAGCATAGTAGGCAAGGGGCTAGCAGGTTATAAAGAGGCGATTGATTATTTGATAGGATATTCACAAAAATAATTCGTTAACTTTGCGATGTTGAAGCACTAACATATGGGGAGAATTGTCACATTAACTACTGATTTGGGATGGAAGGATTATTACCTGGGCTCTGTCAAGGGAAGTATTCTATCTATTGATGCATCAGTGAATCTAGTTGACATTTCACATAACATCAAAACTTACGACATTGTAGAGGCTGCTTTTGTGTTGAAGAATGTCTATCCGAATTTTCCTAAAGGAACCATTCACTTAATCAATGTCAATAGTTTTCAAAATCGGAAACCTTATTTTATGGTCGTGAAAGCTGATGGTCAATACTTCGTTGGTCCTGACAACGGTTTATTTACGCTTGTATTTGAGGAATTGCCTACAACATTGTACAAAGTACCTGTGGAGATCGACAGTACCTTCCCGCTCAATGTAATTATCTCAAAGATTATTGGTCACCTGCTCAACGAAGCACCGTTGATTGAAATCGGCGAGCCAGTTAACGAAATCGAACAACGCATCACCTTACAGCCAGTAATTAGTAAGTCACAAATTCGCGGTACAGTCATCCATATTGATAATTATGAAAATGTGATTCTGAACATCACTAAGTCGTTATTCGATCGGGTACATCAAGGCCGTAAATTTGCACTCTACTTCAAACGATTTGACCCAATAAATGTCATTAGTGGTCACTATGCCGATGTTACTGTAGGAGAAACACTGTGCTTGTTTAACGCTGCCGGATATCTCGAAATCGCTATTAACATGGGCAAGGCGGCTAGTATGCACAGTTTGAACCTGGACGATACGGTACAAATTGACTTTGATACTGCAGAATAAGGAATAATTAACAATGAATAATTAACGCTTCGCTAAGGAACCATTAACAAATCACTGAATGATAAAACGTATTGTAAAACTGACCTTTCAATCAGACAAAGTAGCGGAGTTTCTTGAACTATTTCAAGAGCGCAAAACTCAAATTCGCGCATTTGACGGTTGTCTGTATCTAGAGTTGTTGCGGGAGCATCCTGATGGCGCTGTACTGTTTACGGTGAGTCATTGGCGGGACCAGCAATCGCTTGACGCTTATCGCGGGTCTGATTTTTTCAAGGAGGTCTGGCCTAGGACGAAGTCGCTGTTTGCTGGTAAGCCGGAGGCGTGGAGTGTGGATAGTTTGGAGGTATTGGATTGATAATTATTGTGAATACTGGCGTTTTACCTATTTATTCTGTATTTTTAACTAGTTAAACTTAAGTTTGTGAGAACCTTAGAACAATTTGTTAATGATAGACTTAAAAGTTCATTTGATGAATTTCAGCAAAGCAGCATTGGTACTAACATCACTGAACTTGACCAGTATGAGAAAACCTTAATTTATCATTATACAATTGGTGGATATGAAGATTTAAATGAAAACTTAAGAGATAATAAAGACGATGAATATGAAGTACATTTAAATAACGCATTAGAAAAACTACCGGACTTCAAAGATTTAGTTTTCAGAGGTAGAAAATTGACCTTAAAGCAACTTCAAATCTACAAAGACGCTGAGAAAAACAATACAGATATTATTTATAAATCATTTTTATCTACTTCAACATCATCTGCAGTTGCTAATCTGTTTGGGAATACTATTTTTATAATCAAATCAAAAACTGGTAAGAATATTGAAGCTTTATCTTATTATGGAATCAACTCGCAAAACGAAAGAGAGGTATTGTTTAAAAGCAAGACTAAGTTTAAAGTATTAGAAATTAAAAAAGTTAACGACTATTTTGAAATAACTTTAAAAGAAACAACATGAAGGATTTATTATTTTTAATAGATAAAGGAAACGATTTTTCAAAATCTGACATTAGAGGCATATCGCATATTTTGTTCAATTTTTTTAGAATTGAATTAGATAAAGAATCCAGTGAATTCAAAGAACAAATTGAACAAAAAAGTGAATTCTTAAAGCTATTTTTAGAACTCCTAAACAAGGTGCTATACTCAGATTTTATTGAAGATAAACAAGAAGAATTAACCTTAATTCATACGGCAAGTAAGTTAAAATTGCAGCAGGAATTATTGGAACTACTATCTTCAAATGATGTAGACAAAAAGTTCTTAGAATTACTTGAAATATCTGAAAGATTTGGTAAAAAAGCTCAATCTTCAGTCAAACTTGACGACTTGGACGATTCTTCTGATTTCTTTCCAATGACAGTTTAATAAAGCATACCAATGTCAATATCCCCAAAATCCTTTCAACTCACCTTAGTAGATGTCCAAGCTGAATTGTGCGAACATTGGACTACCTCATTTCAGGAATTTCCTGATGTTCATATTCACAATGGATACTTCCAAACAGTAAAGATATATGATTGTTTAGTTAGTCCTGCCAATTCCTTCGGATTAATGGATGGAGGAATTGATTTAGCTATTAGAAGTTACTTTGGTATGCAATTGCAATACACCGTTCAAAAGCTTATTCAAAAGGAATTTTATGGTGAACAACCTATTGGTACCTCAGCTATAGTGTTTACAGGAAATGAGAAACACCCCTTCCTAGCTCACACGCCCACCATGCGCGTGCCTGCTGATATTAGAAAGACAGACAACGTGTATTGTGCCATGTTTGCGATGTTAGCTGCTGTTGCCAATTATAACAAAAAGAATAAGGTACGAATCAACCATGTACTGTGTCCTGGTCTGGGTACTGCAACAGGTGGCATGGAGCTAGATAAAGCAGCGAAATTAATGGCCCTTGCTTATCGTAATTTCTTGAAGCCTACAACTAAAATGAGTTGGCCACATTTAAAGGCAAGAGATGCTGAAATTTGGACTATTCTGTGAACAAAATATAAAAAGACCGCCCAAAGACAGCCTTTTTATTTCATACAAAACACCTAACCTAAACTACTTTAACTAGGAATTGCTATAAGCAATGACGTTCATTAAACATTAAACACTAATCATTAAAAACTACCCCTGCTTTCTCAGCAGATTCGCCTACCACTAATAGGTCTTTTAACTCATAAATATTCTTGTATCCATAACCATAAAGGTTGATAAATGTTGGAATGTTTAATGCGAGTGGCGCCATCTTGCTGGCAAAAGCCGTAACATCACCAGAAAAATTATTGTTACAATAAATCAATATTCTGGTCTCTTTAGAAGGAATCACTTTTGCGAGTTTGCCTTCCGTAAAATCTGAGAAGTTCAGATGTACCGCTCCTTTGATATGACGGGTTTCGAATGCCGCTCTTGATCTAGTATCCAATAATATTGTATTTGGCTCTTTAAGCATTTTGTTGAATTCGTAGACATCTATTAGTCTAGTGTTTCTGTATTTTTCAACTTCGTTTGTGAGCTGATTGAATCCTTGATAATCTATGTTTGATGGTTCCATAATTAGTTTAGTTTTTTTTTATCGTTAAGATTAGAATATCCTTTTTTGCTGGCTTGTTTTTTAACAGAATTGATAACGGATTGCTCAAAACTGGATTCATTTGCTTCTTCTTTCTTTTGAGAAGCGATAAAGTTTTTTCTTTTGGTATCCAACTCCTTAATTTTATTTTGAATCTCAGTTCTTTTCTCCATTTTTTCAGTTACAAAAGACGTTAGCTCTTGTTCTGATTTTCCTTGCAATTCCTTCGGCAATTCTGATTTATTGTTGACGATGTTCTTGTCTTTTCTGTAGGCATCTACCAAATCCCAATTAGAATTATCGTAGCTCTTTTTAGTTTTAAACACAGCGCGCTCTGTTTGATTACTTTTGCCAAATGAGACTGCGTTGAAATCCTGTGTCTCCTGATTAAGCTTAGATTGTTGGCCTTGTGCACCATAACTTACATAAGTGTCATTCAATTTGTTATTGAACTCGTTGATTTGATCGTCAAAAGGCGTTGCTACGTACACAGTTGCTTGGTTATGATCGATATTGGAATAGTCGCCATCGCCTAATCTTGCGCCTTGCCCCCATTCGAGCCTTAATCCAGTTTCGGCCGGACCACAGAAAATCGTATTGACAATCACTCCGTTTTGCTTGGCTTCAGCTATAGCTTCACGGTAAGGGATATGTCCTTGTGCGAATGACTCATTACCAGCGATGTAAATCATTTTCAGGCTATTCGGATTGTCATTCCAATTTAACTCTCTAATCGATTTTTTGATAACAGCGCCACAGTACTCACTCCCACCATTAATACCAAGTGCGAATAACTCCTCTGAGATTTTGTCTAAATCACTTGTAAACGCTGAGATTTGCTGGATATTGGCATCTCCGTGAGTGTATAGACCGATGTTTAGCGTGGGCGTCTGTCCGTCTCGTTCGAGTTCGCTAAGTTCGTTAACTATTTTCCAGAGCTGTGCTTTTGTCTGATCAATCAGTCCACTCATTGACCCGCTGTTGTCAAGCAATATCGCTATTTGAATGGCCGCATTACTGTCGTCTGCGGGGGTGTTTGGAGTGACGAAGGGGTTGGGAATAGTCGGTGTCGACGGTGTGCTTAACGTAGCATTTGCTTGCTGATAAAACACAATAAATAGGGTAAGAATAGTGATGATAGTTCCAATGGTAATTTGAATCGTTTTCATGGTATGCTTTTTAGAAATTAATAAATAACAAAAAGGGTATGCTAATAACTAGTTCTTCTTGGTTAAAATAAGTGCTTCCCTTTGTTCAACTATGAATCAATTATCATTACACTGTACAGTGTGCGAATTTCACTGCTCAGGATAGCTTTGCTATTAGCTGAATGTTTGGGAAGCACTGTTTGGTAACCTAAATGAACTTCTTCATCAACTTGAAGACAGACCAAAGATGCGGTCTCTTACCATATTATAAAACAACTACTTTATAGAAACGACTATTGACTTTGTGAACAATCCTTTTGAATTGGTAAAGGTGTTTTGAGGTGCGCTTGGTGGCGTCCTTGAATGTAAGGCATTCCATAGATAAAGCCGTTTGTCCCAGTATTAGGTCTTATGTAAACTTAATACTGCAAAGGTGCAATCGTCCTTATTTGTATAGAAGAATTCAAGGTATACGCTTTTGCCTGTCAGCAAGATTCCTCCTAGGGATATCCACCTTGTACGGCTTGTATTGAAGATTTGAGGTGAAGGAACAGATCCCCTATTTAACAGAATACTCTTTAAACGATTCTGAGGTTTCGAAAAAGTCAATACCGTAGGCAAGTCCTTCGGAAACACTACTAAACAAGTTTCCATAACGAACCTTTTCTGGACCAAATGTGTCCTCCAACAGCCTTTTAATTATGCCTACATTAGCAGTACCTCCAGTAACGAATACACTGGAGATTTCATGAGCCATATCACTGTTTTTGCTTAAGAAGTCATCCAATCTACCTTTAATTTTAAGCACGTTCTCCTCGATGATAGAATTATATTTGGCTTGGTCAATGAACTCATTTATCTTAATACTCCTTTTCTCAAAACTAAATGTAGTCGACTCTTTTGTTGATAGCTCTATTTTTGTTTGTTCAATGGATTGAAAGATAGAATACCCTAGATTGAATCTAATTAATTTCAACAAATTTCCAATTCTTGGATTGTTATTTGAGCTATGCTGATATCTTCCAATAGTATTTTTAATTTTAATACTGTTAAAGAAGATCATTTTTTCCCAAGCACAGATATTTGTAAAAAATGATAATGGAATGTCTAGCTTCTTGCCATAAGATTCATACTTCACACCTCTTCCAAAATGGGGCGTTCCGACTTCCCACATAAAACTAGAGTCAAAAGTATCGCCTCCAATGTAAATACCACTAGAGTCAACAATGTCCTCTTTTCTATTTTGATTGAAAATCTTATTTGGAGATAGTTTTATGATAGAAAAATCAGAGGTACCTCCTCCAAAATCCGCTACTAAAACTGTTTCATCCTTTGAAATGATTCTTTCATAAGTAAGAGCGGCAGCAATGGGCTCTAATTGAAGGTAAATTCGTTCAAAACCTGCAATTTTAAATGCTGCAACCAATCTACCTTCTGCAAAATTGTCCTTTTGCTTATCCTCGTCAAATATTACGGGTCTTCCAGCAACTACTGTTTTTACCTCTTGCCCAACAATCGCATCGGCTTTTCTCTTTAAATCGCTTATGATTAAACTAACGATTCTTGGAATGGAGTACTTCTCACCATAAATGTAAGCGTGTTTGACGTTTTCATTAGAAAGTACCTTCTTAAATGATTTTATAAATCGTCCGCTCATTTTGCTGCTAACATACTCCTCAATAGCTTCCTTACCACAAAAACAGCTGAGTTCCTCCGATCCATGACTGATCATACTCGGAAAAAAGATCAACGAGGGTATACTAATGGTTTTTACAATAACTTGCTCTTCTCTATCATAAATTGATAAGGAGGAGTTCGTAGTACCAAAGTCTATTCCGTAAATGAATCGTTCCATAATGATGCTAGTTTACCTAATTAGTAACCATGACATGGTATTCTATAATGAATTAAATGCGAGTAACAAAAAGAGAACAACAAAGCTAACAAATATAGGCATGGGAATAAAAGATTTTAGGGAAAATTATCCTGATGATATGTCTTTTTAGGATGTAATACCCTAATTAAGTCCATTTTTAGCTTGTTTTTACCAGTAAAATAGACTGCTTTGGCTTGTTTTGTGACATTTATTTTTTTTAGAATTATTATTTAATGGACTATGTTTTATTTGAGGTAATTGATTGGAGATCTTAAAGTTGGTGCTTGGGTGGTTACTTCCCAATACAAAAAGTAACTTTCATTGATAATCAAATGGTTATGAAAATGAGGTGCAAATAAGGTATAAATCATGTCAGTTTTGCACGATCTACACCAAAAACTAAAAGAATTGCTGTTTTTATAACTTTAAATTGGATGGGTTTTGTCTGGTATCAAAGACATACACAATGTAAATACCGTCCGATTTGATGGTATAGTAAATTTTATTGTGCCTGATGATAAGAAAACGATATTCTCTGGAGAATGTAGACAACGGATAATCTATTTTGCCTAATTCCGGTTGATGCTTTAATGTCTGGACTTTTTCACGAATGTGACGGACAATTTTTTTACCTGATTTGGTACGTCTTGATTTTCGGTAAAATTTAACTATGTCCTTTAACTGGCTTTTGGCTAATTGAGTGTACTTGATATGCATGGTTTACCAATTCTCAATTTCTTTGGCTAAATCGTCTGAATCGGTTACGTTGCCGTCTTTGATCTGTTGTTCTGATAGCTCTAAGCCTTCAATCAAATCTTTACGGGTAAGCGGTTTGCCATTGGTAGACGAACCGATAATTTCGTTTAGGCTATCTCGCTTGGCTTTTTCGAATACCTCATTGAGAGACTTTAAAATTTGCTCATTGTCTGTTTCCAGTAACAACTGTGTCAATCTGATTTTTTCGGCTTGTACATTCATGCTAAAATGATTTACTTTAAAGTTAGGGGAAATTCTACTAATAAAAAACCCGTTACCGAAAAATGATAACGGAATACCTTAAAGATTAGGCATAAATTTCGATAAGGGTTTTTAGATAGTTACTTTCCAATACAAAACTTCCCAAATATATTCGCCAACAGGTCATCAGTCGTCACTTCACCAGTAATCAGCCCCAAATGATACAACGCGTGACGGATGTCCATAGCAATCAGATCACCAGGCACACCACTCTGCAAACCCGACAGCACTGCGCTCAGACTCTCTCCGGCACCAGTCAACGCCGCATAGTGACGGGCATTAGTAACCACACTACCAGAGGTCTGTACCCGCTCTTCCAATACCGATTGGTGCAAACACTCCTTGAGATATTCGAGGTTCATATTATTGATCGCGGACGCAGTGATCAGTTGGTCAGGCTCTAGGATTCCCTCCTTGTGATACCATTCCGCCCTTAGGGTAGGGTTAAGGTCCATCTTATTGGCTACCACCAATACATGCAGGCCATCTCGAACCAGTTTACTAAGATCCGCATGAACATCCTTTTCGTTCAGTTGTGCCGCATCAAATACATAAATCAGTAATGCAGATTGCTGTATTTTTTCCAGCGTTTTCTCAACGCCAATGGCTTCAATCGTGTCTCCTGCATCTCGAATTCCTGCGGTGTCAATCAATCGAAACTGGATGCCATTAATGTTGAGGACTTCCTCAATGGTGTCTCGTGTTGTCCCTGGAATCTCGGAAACAATGGCTCGATCCTCCTTGAGCAAAGCATTGAGCAGTGTTGATTTTCCAGCATTAGGACGACCAGCAATCACCGTACTGACACCGTTTTTAATCACATTACCAAGTTTGAAAGAATCTGTCAATGCAAGGACAATCCGTAAAATCTTATCCACTAAATCAATCAACTTGGGTCGATCAGCAAACTCAACATCTTCTTCACTGAAATCCAGTTCTAATTCGATGAGACTCGCAAAATCAACCAACTGTTGACGTAGTGTACTGATTTCTTGAGAAAACCCTCCACGCATCTGCTGAATCGCCAGTTCATGTGAAGACTCAGAATCAGAAGCAATTAGGTCTGCTACCGCTTCCGCTTGAGACAAATCCAGTTTCCCGTTTAAAAAGGCGCGCATGGTAAACTCACCTGCAGTAGCGGGTCGTGCACCATTCCGAATAAACAATTCAATGATTTGTTGCCGTATAAACGGCGAACCATGACAAGAAATTTCAATCACCTCTTCTCCAGTGTAAGAATTTGGATTCCGAAAAATTGAAATTAATACTTCATCAAGAATCACCTTGTCTTCATTGCGTAACGTCCCATAATGTATGGTATGCGAAGGCTGCAAGCTTAGATCTTTAGCCGGAAAAAAGGAATTACAAATAGCAAGCGCCTTTGGTCCTGATAGTCGAATGATTGCAATGGCTCCAATGCCTTGTGGTGTTGCCAACGCAACAATAGTATCTTCAAAAGAAGTATTCATAGAGTGCAAAGATAAGCCACAAAATTATAATTTTTAATTATTTTATTATTATTGATTCTAACCTGAAATCAGGATGATAAAGTTACATTTTACGATAAATTCAATAATTTCAACTTTAAACAAGAAAAAACTAAATTAGGAGCGTGTTTTACCCTACAAATGTTTTAAAATCATTATCTTTCTAGTCAAAAATAAATTTTAATCTTAATGTAATCGATCAACCCAAAGTCAGGAACATAGTTTAACTAACTGATAGTTAGTCATGTAAATGAGGGAAGATTTATTTTTATAATCTATTTATTTTAAACAAATAAACAATTTAACTATCTGGAACATAATTTTTGTTGATCCTAACCTACAGAAATGAGAAATGCTATACTTAACCTAATTTTCTTCTTCTTTGCGATTCCTGGATTTGTAATTGCACAAGAAAATCTGGCAACATATGATGGGGGCGGAATTCGTGTAGATAATCAGGAAAATATTCGTGTAGATGGAAATATCTACAACGAAGGAAATGTTAGAGTTGAAACTGACGCTATTATTTATCTTCATGGTGATGAATGGAGTAACCACACTCTTTCTAGTTTAGGTATAGGCGATGTCCCTGGTAACGGTTGGGTATACTTCGTAAAAGATGCCTCCTCTATTACTGGTGCATCTGTACAGATCCTCGATGGAAACAACCCTGGAGCTAAAGGAACTGGCTCTTCTTTCCCAAGAATAAAAATCTTAAACGTAGATAATGTTCAACTGGTTGATAATGGCACCAGAGTTCGCGCTCAAGTTGATTTTGCTGTCGATGACGGACATATCATTACTAATTTTGAAAATGTTTACATGAGTTCTACTGCAAACTTTACGCAGTTCACTGAACTTCGATATGTCGTTACTAATGGAACACCTACTACAGGAGGATTCGTTAGAAAAGAAAATCTAAATGGAAGCTTTATATATCCTATTGGATCCTCTGAATTAGATTATACCCCTGCTACTCTTACCAATTCAGGTACTGCAGATTGTTATGACGGACGTGTTTTTTTCAATACATTCCTAGACGGTGTATCTGGTGGTTCATGGAATCCACAAACCGTTGCTAGAACTTGGAAATTTGAAGAAGAAACTGCCGGTGGCTCAAATGTTATTGTTGACCTTCAACACAATACACCAACCAACGGAGGATTCTACGACCCACTTAAAGCTTATGTAGCTAACTATATTGGAACAGTAGGAAATACAAATGGAGGCGCCGCATCTCCTAATAAATGGGATTTAGTTACCTGCCCTAATACAAAATCAGATGTTTCTCCTGGAACCATGACGACTGGAGCTTCAATCGCTCAAGGCGTAATGCTCGACAGAACATTTACCGATTTAAAAAACTACCCTCTGTTTACTAAAAAATCTAATGAAGACCCAACGGCTATGGCAACCATGTCTCCCGATGATTGTGACGGTTCTGGCACTGGATCTGCAATGGCTACAGGCGCTCAGGGAATTACACCTTATACTTATCAATGGAGCGCTAACGCTAATGGACAGACAACACAAACTGCTACAGGATTAACAGCTGGGACATATACCGTTTCGGTTTATGATGTGGCAGGATGTCTAGATGTTGCTACAATTGTCGTTACGCAAAATGCAGCAATCTCCTTAAGTGTTTCAGGCTCAAATGCCACTTGCAATACCGGAGGAGATGGAACAGCAACAGCGACAGCCGTAGGCGGAACACCTCCATTACAATACACTTGGAGCGCTAACGCTAATAGTCAAACAACGGCTACCGCTTCTGGCTTAACCGCAGGAACTTACATGGTATCCGTAACTGATGCTACTGGTTGTATGCAAACGCAATCGATTACAATCACAGAACCCGATGCAATTGCTGTAGTATTTTCAGTGTCAAATGTATCTTGTGATAGCACTGCCAATGGGTCTGCTACTGTTATGAATGATGGTGGAAACGGACAGTTTACATATCAATGGGATGTATCAGCGGGTAATCAATCTACCTCAGTTGCCACAGATCTTGCCGCAGGTACGTATCAAGTAACTTTAACCGATGCCACTGGATGCTCAATTGTTGCTGGAGTAATGGTTAGTTTGGATGATTGTGATCCTTGTCCATCTGATTTCTGTAAAGAAGTGTTAATATTAAATACGAATATTTGTGTACTATTGGCCTCAGATCCCACCCATCCGTTAGCCAATTTAGATTGCGATGGTGATGGAGTAACGAATGCCACTGAATGTACAGATAGTACTGATCCGCTTGACCCTTGTGATTTTGTAGATGCCAGTATTACATTACCTGTCATAGCTGATCAAAGTACCTGTCCTGGTCCTTGCCCGGACCTGACACCAACTATGACTATTTTGCCGGGTAACATTGCAGGCATGTCGCCAGTAGGTGTCGCAGTTCAGGTTACGGAGTTAGAAACTGTTGATACAGATGGGGCAATCATCATTCGAATTCCATCTGATCCTAGATTCGTTTTTACTTGGGATCCGACGCTAACTCAAGCGGCTTTAGTTCCTATTTTGAATTCAGAATGGAATTATCTTGGAGATAATGGATTTGTTCATACATGGACTTATAATGGTCCTGGAGTAGTACTTCCAGGAGGAGGTGTTGCTGGCTTCGGATTTGAAGCAATATATGACCCACAAGCAACAGATGGACAAACAACATTGACCGCCACTATTTTACCATTTAGCGGTGGTGAGTGCAATATTTTAAATAATACAGATTCGGAGCGTTTAGTTTATTTTCAATAAGCTTCTAGCCTAATTAGTAAGAAATAGGTATTTTGTTTAAACAGTTATAAAATGATACAAAAAAACGAACAAGGCAGGAAACAACTTTCAGACTTGATTCCGTATGATTTGATAACTAATAATTCGAATTAAGATGAGTAAGTACTTATATTTTAGCTTGATCATAACCACTTTCAGCATCAGTCAGATGTTTGGACAGTGTACTTCTATAAACAATCCAAACCAAATTACGGTTATCCTTAATGTAACGAATGTAGGATGCGATAGTCTTGATAATGGAACAGCCACTGCCATGAATAATGGTGGCGTGTCACCAATTTCTTATCAATGGGATGCTGCCACAGGTAACCAAACTGGAGCTACAGCCAATAATTTGACCACAGGTATTTATAAGGTTACCCTAACTGATGCAAACGGTTGTAGAGCCATTGGAGCCATTGCTGTTGCTCAGGATATTTGTCCGCCACCATGTCCAGAAAGCCCTTGTGTTGAAGTAATAATTAATAATCAGGATATCTGTGATATTTTGATTGTCACCACAAATGATCCACTCTCTATGATAGATTGTGATGGTGATGGTGTTTTAAATGTAGATGAGTGCGCTGACGGAACGGATCCTCTTGATCCTTGTGACTATGAGGATGGTAGTATTACTGTACCTGTTACTGCAGACCAAACTGATTGTCCAGTTCCTTGCCCTAATCTCACGCCTATTATGACAATTTTACCTGGTAATATTGCAGGATTTTCTGCTGTTGATGTTGCTGTTCAGGTTTCGGAGGTGGATAGTATAGATACGGATGGTTCAATCATCATTGTGCGTATTCCGTCTGACCCACGTCTTATTTTTGTGTGGAGTATAAGCCTAACACAGGCCGCTCTTGTTCCAGTTCAAAATGCAGATTGGAACTACTTAGGCAATAATGGATTTGTTCATACCTGGACTTATAATGGTCCTGGGCTAGTCATCGCTGGAGAAGGAACCGCTGCTTTCGGGTTTCAATCATTCTATGATCCGCAATCAACGGATGGACAAACGACGCTTACCGCAACCGTCTTGCCATTTAGCGGCGGGGAATGTGATATCACTAACAATACGGACTCAGAGCGATTGGTTTACTTCCAGTAAGATTTCACCTAAGGCAAGTTGCTATTAGACTATATCTCTCCGAATTTAAAGATTTATTTTTGGGCGCGATTCCCGGCCATACGCTAATACTCAGCACCACATCAGTCGGTGCAGTATAGTCGTGGCTTGTCTATTCTAGCCTTCTCCACTCCTTACTGCACATCGTCTGTTGTAGTACTTCATTCCGCTGCTGTCCGGCGCGCGGGTTGCAAATTATTCAGTATTGTGAGTTGAATAGATTCAAGCAATAGTATTTATTCCCGATAACGAGTTGTTATTTTTAAAGTGTAGCCTAGAGGAATAGAAAATTCTGTTAAGTAATAAATATATTACATTAAAATTTAATAAGACCACGACTATTCCCTATATTTATTTTTCTAGACTATTACAGGGTAGAACAACGCTACTTTGTAATTTGAAATAATTAAATCAAAAAAATGTAAACAAATGGAAAAGTATCTATTAATGAGCATATTAGCAATGTTTACAATCAATCAAACCTTTGGACAATGTACATTAGGACTTGGTCCGAACTTAGGATACACCGCAGGCACCAACTATGTAAACTGTTCATCTCTTACTTATTGTGGTATTACCAATGGCGCTTGGATCGGAAACGGTTCAACACCAGGGAGTGTTACCTATTTTTTCATTCCAGCAACAAGCTACGTGGAAGTTGATTTTAACGCATTATCTACAACAACTGGAATTTATGAATATCTGGAATTTTGGGTAAATGGCCAGTTCTATGATTTGAATAACGCTGCTACCACATTTACTACTGGATTACCAGGGTGCGCAACAGCTACTGTTTCTTTCGTTACCTCTGTTGGAAATCTAGGAAATTCAGGAGTAGTCGGAGTTATAGAAGCACTAGCAGATAATGGAGCAGGAACAGTAACAATTAACTTTGGATGCGAACTAAATTCTATCGAAATTAGAAACCAGAATGTAGGAGCTTCCAATGGTAGTGTGATTCAGGTGCGTAGATGCCTTGACAATGCTACGGGAAATGGGAATTGTATGTGTACTCTTGATGCTACTATCGCTGCAGTCAATGTGACTTGTCCAGGAGGTAATAATGGAGCAGCTTCTGCTTTAGCAACCAATGGCACGCCTCCTTATACTTATCTATGGAGTAACAATTCAGTTTCAGCTGGCATTAACGGGCTCGGGGCAGGGACATATACAGTTTCTGTAACAGATGCTGCTGGATGTGTTGAAACAAGCTCAGCGGTCATCTTAGAGACTAACACAAGACGTGATATCTTGTTTAAAATATCAAATGTAGCATGCGACAGCGTAAATAACGGTGCTTCGACTGCGATCAGTGATGGGGGAACAGGCCCATTTACTTATCAGTGGGACACTGCTGCGAACAGCCAAACGACTGCGACTGCTAGCAATTTGACGGTTGGAACCTACAAAGTTACCCTTACCGATAATGGCGGTTGTGAATCAACTGGAGGGGTCATCGTTGAACAATTAGACTGCCCACCACCATGCATCTCAAATCCTTGTGCTGATGCCGTCTACAATAATACAGATATCTGTGCCGTACTTACTGCTGATCCTAGCAACCCGCTTGCCGTTCTTGATTGTGATAAGGATGGTGTTACCAACGAAAGGGAGTGCGGAGATGCTACTGATCCACTAGACCCTTGTGATTTTATAGATACAAGCATCACGTTGCCTGTTACCGCTGACCAAACGGGTTGTCCGTTTCCTTGTCCTGATTTAACACCTATTATGACCATTTTACCCGGTAATATCGCAGGAATGTCTGCTATAGAAGTGGCGGTTCAGGTTACGGAATTGGATAATACGGATACTGATGGTTCTGTAGTGGTGGTGCGTATTCCTTCAGACCCGCGTCTAGTCTTTGTATGGAATATAGGCCTCACCCAGTCAGCCCTTATTCCTGTTCAAAATGCGGATTGGAACTATCTAGGTAATAACGGTTTCGTTCATACCTGGACATACAATGGTCCTGGGCTAATCATCCCTGCCACTGGCCTTACAGCACTTGGATTTCAAGCATTTTACGATCCGCAAGGTACGGATGGTCAAACTACGCTTACTGCTACCATAGTACCATTTAGCGGAGGAGAGTGCAATCCTTTGAATAACACTGATTCTGAACGACTGGTGTATTTTCAATAAGGCGTGATTCACAACCATCGAGGTCAAAATTTGTAGGATAGTCAACTCAGAATTGTACGGATTTCCTCAGCTATCCTTCAATAGGTACGGGAATATAATATCAAGAAGTGAAATTAGCATTAGCTTATCCTTATATTTATAATCTAAAATTATATCATTGGTATGTAATAATAATCACTTAAAAATGTAAACTGATGAAAAATTATCTTTTAATGTGCGTATTAACAATGGTTTCATTCAATCAGGCTATAGGGCAATGCACCTTGGGATTAAGTGCGAATTGGGGATATGCTGAAGGAACGAATTACGTAAATTGTCAACCTCTTTCTATTTGTGGTATTACCGATGGGGCATGGGTCGGAAATGGATCAACACCAGGAAGGGTTACATTTCTTTTTTCCCCGCCAACAGGTTATGTCGAAGTCGATTTTTATGGCTTATCTACCACTCCTACAATTTATGAATATCTGGAATTTTGGATAAATGGTAGCTTCTATGATTTGAATAACGCTTCCACCACGTTTACTAATAGCTTACCGAGTTGCACTCCAGGTACAGTCTCTTATGTGACTTCCCCAGGAAATCTAGGTAATTCTGGAATAAGCGGAGTTGTGGAAGTAGTGTCTGGTCAAGGAGCAGGATTAATAAGAATTAACTTTGGTTGTGAGCTAAATTCTATCGAGATTAGAAATCAAAATTTTGGAGGTGCAAATGGCACTGTAGTTCAAGTAAGAAGATGTCTTGATGATGCTACGGGAAATGGGAATTGTGGTTGTACGCTAGCTTCTAGTATAACGACAACAAATATAACTTGCTTTGGAGAGACAAATGGTGTAGCAACCGCTATAGCATCCAATGGCACACCTCCTTATACCTATCTTTGGAGCAATAATTCAAATACCGCAGTCATAAACGGTCTCTCTGGAGGCGTTTACACGGTCACAGTAGCAGATGCAGTCGGTTGCGTTGAAATCGCTACAGCGACCATTTCTGCGCCTTCTAGCAGGAATGATGTCTTGTTTAAAGTGTCCAATGTAGGGTGCGATAGTATTAATAACGGTTCCACGACTGCCGTAAGTGATGGTGGAATGGCGCCTTTCACTTATCAATGGGATGCTACTGCTGGCAATCAGACCACAGCTACTGCAAGCAATTTGACCGTTGGTACTTATAAAGTTACCCTTACGGATAATAATGGCTGTGAATCAACTGGAGGGGTCATCGTCGAACAACTGGATTGTGCACCACCATGCTCCACAAACCCTTGTGCTGATGCAGTCTACAATAATACAGACATCTGTGCCCTACTAACTAATGATCCTGGCAACCCGCTTGCCGCTCTTGATTGTGATAAGGATGGTGTCACCAATGCTACAGAGTGTACAGATGCTACTGACCCATTGGATCCTTGCGATTTTGTGGATACCAGCATCACCTTGCCTGTTACAGCTGATCAAACGGGTTGTCCGTTTCCTTGCCCTGATTTGACACCAATTATGACCATCTTGCCCGGTAATATCGCTGGAATGTCTCCCGTAGAGGTGGCTGTGCAGGTTACGGAATTGGATAACACTGATACTGATGGTTCCGTAGTGGTGGTGCGTATTCCTTCAGACCCACGTCTGGCTTTTGTGTGGAATATTGGACTCACTCAGGCAGCCCTCGTTCCTGTTCAAAATGCGGATTGGAACTATCTGGGTAATAACGGTTTCGTTCATTCCTGGACCTACAATGGTTCTGGACTAATCATCCCTGCCAATGGGGTCACAGCCCTTGGATTTCAAGCGTTTTACGATCCGCAAGGTACCGATGGTCAGACTACGCTCACGGCAACAATAGTACCCTTTGGCGGAGGCGAGTGCAACCCTTTAAATAATAGTGATTCTGAACGTCTGGTGTATTTTCAGTAAGGTACTACTCAAACTAAGGGTTTTCCTGAAAGTAAAGCCCTTCGTAACTGTGTACTCTAAATCCACTCAATACAGTTAATCAGTCATTTAAGGCCTGCCGGCTGACCGCAGGAAGGCAGGCCTATTTCCGCCGTCGCGGTTCCATCACTTTTTAAACTGCCGAAAGTCGGACCACATTCAAAACTCTTCGAGATCGTGATGGAATCTTAGGAACTGGGTTTTAGAGATAGGTGCGGGGTAGGGATGGTAGGTGTTGTTTGAACTCTGGCAAAGCGATAGCGTGCCAGAGAGAGTGCCGGACAGCCCGTTAACCCCCCCAAATAATTTGTCGCCTACCCTAGTATATCTCCTAGGCAAATTCTAAGTTTAGTTGTAAAGGGACCGTACATTGCGTCAATCCTTAACCGCGTTCAATACGTCAAATAATTAAACACTAACCATTAATCACTAAAAAAGCTTTGTCCAGATCGTCGATCAAATCTTTAACGTCTTCGATCCCTACGCTGAGGCGAATCAAGGAGTCTGTCATGCCGATCGCCAGGCGTTCTGCACGCGGGATGGAGCCGTGAGTCATGGTTGGTGGATGGCCGATAAGGGATTCGACACCACCAAGGGACTCAGCAAGCGAAAACAGTTTGGTGTTTTCCATGACATGAGAAGCAGCTTCCAGCGTGTCGTTTTTTAGTGTAAAGGAGACCATTGCTCCGAAATCCCGCATTTGCTGGCTGGCAATAGTGTGGCTGGGATGATCTGGAAGTCCTGGATAAAAGACGTTTTGAATGTTAGAATTTCCTGTTAGATATTGCGCGATCTGATTTGCGTTTTGACAAGCACGTTCCATCCGTAAATGTAGCGTTTTGATACCCCGCAATACTAGGAAACAGTCTTGTGGTCCAGGCACAGCACCTGTACCGTTCTGAAGGAAATACAGTTGTTTAGCGATTTCCTCATCATTACAGATCACAGCACCATGAATCACGTCAGAGTGTCCACCGATGTATTTGGTGGCGGAATGCAAAACGATGTCAGCACCAAGATCCAACGGGTTTTGAAGATAAGGAGAAGCGAAGGTATTGTCAACACAAACCAGGAGATTGTGCGCTTTGGCCAGCTTGCAAATTTCTTTGATATCGATGATGTTGAGCATTGGGTTGGTAGGGGTCTCCAGCCAAAGCATTTTGGTGTTTTTGTTTATCTTTTCTTCTATTTCCACTGTTCCTTGCATGGGGATAAAGTGAAATTTCATCCCAAATCGCTCAAATATTTTGACGAAAGTTCGGTAACTCCCACCATACAAGTCATTTGTAGAGATGACCTCATCACCCGCACTCATTAGTTTCATGACAGCGTCTACTGCAGCCATACCGCTTGAAAAGCAAACACCGAAATTCCCGTTTTCGAGGGCGGCGAGGTTGTTTTGCAAGGCGTCTCTAGTAGGATTCCGAGTCCTTGCGTATTCATATCCTTTATTGACACCAATGGCATCTTGCACAAAAGTAGAAGTTTGGAATATCGGAGTCATTATTGCTCCTGTAGTGGCGTCTGGCTCAATGCCTGCGTGGATTACTTTAGTACCAAATCTCATAATTTATAATTTGATTGGCAAAGTAATAAATTATGAACAATTAACAAGGAATAATTAGGAGGAACAATTAATAATGAAAAAAGAACTTAATAAGGGATGATTTGCAGTGGTGAATTGGAATTCCTTAAAATAAAATGGGATCTCTTAAAAATAAGAGATCCCAGGAAATAAGTTGCTTGATTCTAGGTTTACACAGAGAAGCTTTCTCCGCAGCCACAAGTTCTGGAGGCGTTTGGATTGGAAAAGAAAAAACCTTTACCTTCTAATCCACCTGAGAATTCTAGAGTGGAGTTGCATAGATAAAGAAAGCTCTTTAAGTCAGTGACCACTTTGACACCATTATCCTCAAAAATCTGATCGTTGGCTTGTGATTCATTATCAAAATCCATTTGATAAGATAAGCCAGAGCAGCCACCACTGGTTACAGAGACACGAATAAAGAAATCGTCCTTTATTTCACCGGTTGACCGGATAGAATCAATTTTTTCTTTAGCAGATTCAGCTACAAATAACATAATCTGTAAATTAGTTTACTAGTAATAATTGGATTAGTGAGTTGCTTTGATTTCAGCAGCTACTTCAATCCCATTTTTCTCCTGATAATCTTTAATAGCACTTTTGATTGCGTCTTCCGCTAATACAGAACAGTGAATTTTAACAGGTGGCAGCGCCAACTCTTCCACAATATCCATATTGTCGATAGCCATGGCTTCATCAATTGATTTTCCTTTTAACCATTCAGTGGCAAGGGAAGAAGAAGCGATAGCAGAACCACAGCCAAACGTTTTGAACTTAGCATCTTTGATCATATTGGTGTCTGAATCTACTTCGATTTGTAGCCGCATGACATCACCACATTCGGGTGCACCAACTAAGCCAGTTCCAACATTTTTACTTGCTTTGTCAAGTGTTCCTACGTTCTTTGGATGTTTGAAATGTTCTAAAACTTTATTTGAATATGCCATAATTATTTTGGTTTGAATTCTCTTACAATTTATTAATAATACTTGGAACTGTCAAATGGAAACTAATGTTCGGACCATTCAACGGCATCCAGATCAATGCCTTCTTTATACATTTCCCAAATCGGGCTTAAATCTCTCATGTGTTGTACGCCATTGCTGACCAACTCAAGTGCTTTGTCAATATCTTCTTTTGTAGTGAATCGTCCTAGGCTGAAGCGGATTGAGCTGTGTGCTAAATCGTCTCCTAGTCCTTGTGCTTTCAATACATAAGATGGTTCCAAAGATGCTGAGGTACAAGCAGATCCGGAAGATACGGCAACGTTTTGGTTGAATGTCATCATTAGTCCTTCCCCTTCAACGTGTTTGAATGAGATATTAGTGACATGTGGCATTCTGGCTGCTGTTGTTCCATTGATGTAGACTTCTTCGAGTTTACTGAAGCCTGCTTCTAGATGGTCGCGCAGTTCACTAAGGCGTTTGGCCTCTTCAATCATCTCTAACCGACAAAGTTCAGCTGCTTTCCCAAAACCAACAATCGCTGGTACGTTGAGTGTTCCTGACCGCATGCCTCTTTCGTGTCCGCCACCGTCTTGTTGCGCAGTTACTTTAACTCTAGGTTTTTTACGACGTACATAGAGCGCACCGACTCCTTTTGGGCCATACATTTTATGACCGGTAAATGCCATGAGGTGAATTCCATTTTCTCTTACGTCTACAGGGATTTTACCAACTGCTTGAGTCGCGTCAGAGAAAAACAGTACTCCGTTTTCTTCGCAGATTTTACCGATTTCCTTAACAGGCTGAATGACTCCAGTCTCGTTGTTGGCCCACATGATGGATACCAAAATCGTATTTTTCTTAATGGCTGCTTTTAATTCGTCTAAATCAATCAACCCTTTATCATTCACTTCAAGGTAAGTGACCTCTCCGCCCATTTTCTCAATCTTCTTGCAGGTATCTAGCACAGCTTTGTGCTCTGTTGTTGCAGTAATGATGTGGTTGCCTTTACGAGCATACATCTCATAAACACCTTTGATGGCAAGATTGTCAGCTTCTGTAGCGCCTGATGTGAAGATAATCTCTTTAGGGTCTGCGCCAATCAATTGCGCTACCTGTTCTCTGGCATAGTCAACGGCCTCTTCTGCTTCCCAACCGTATTTGTGACTTCTGCTAGCTGCATTCCCGTGTTTCTCGTAGAAATAAGGAATCATTGTGTCTACAACCCGAGGATCGGTAGGCGTTGTTGAATTATTATCTAAATAGATTAATTTTTTCATGATAGTTACGTTTATCTTGCGATAGTTTTTGTCGATTATTTAGATTTCGTCTAAACATTGCTTTGGACTCACAAAGGTAACGTTTTCCTTTCTAAAAAGTTCATTATTTGATATGATTTTAATGGTCAATACAGGATTTGTTTATAATTGATAAACGAATGCAAGTGATTTATGTAACAACTTGCGTACTTCGACCAAACTGGTAGCACTTACAGCGCTACGTAGTGTGGGGTGGTGCTATGACTCCGAGGTTTAACCCTGGGCTGATGCCGCACCTTCAGTCCTGCCTGCTGCGCAACGGAAGGTAGGGCTCAAACTAGAAGCAGCCTAGAAATTAGTTAAAATAAGTCATCAATTCAGCATCTGCATTATTATTGTATTGCGTTTCTCCACCAGACGTTGGTACAATTGTCATCGTAATAGTAGACTGACCACTCGTGTTTTGTGGATCATACGTCGAGACATAGCCGAAAGACAAGTTTGCCCCACCAGCAATTACGTTATTCGTTTCAAATGTGTGAAACAGTGTATTGGAAGAATAGGTCCATTGACTATTCTGTACTTGATCAAACCCTACATTGGTAAGGGATGGATCCCAAGTAAATGTCATTCTAGGATCAATTGGGACTCTAACAGTGATCGTAGAGCCATCCGTATCTCTTAAGGATACTTCACTTACCTTTACTACGATATTCATCGCAGAAACGCCTTGAAGCGTAGATGGAACGACTTTTAAAGTAGGCGCCAAATCGCCAGGAGGAAGTGGATGGGGTACGCCAGAACCACCACTATTAGAATTGTCGAAACTCACGTCGCGTTCCCCTGAATGACATCTTGGTATTTGAGGAAAGGATGCTGTTATTACATAAAAGTAATCGAAGGTTTCCGAGCCTTGAGTTGTTGTTATTGTAACGGATCTTTCAATGCCATTACATTCATCCAAATCACCAATCTCACAACTATATTGATAATCATTTGTATAGCGACCATTAAAAAGGCCACACGGCGCAGTAATACCATTTCCTGGACGATAACCCGACTTCAATTCATAACTGGGTTGTAACAAGGCCATCCCTCCATTACCATCAGGCCCAAATCGATACAAAATGGGGAAGCCATCAGCTGCCCAGCCAACTTGAATTGGAGCAGTGGGTGGGGTTGTGGTAGTAGACAATCCAGCTTGAATGGATTCAGCATACTCAAACATGTTCCCATGATAGTGATATCCTTGATTACCTGAGTGCGCAGAAGAGCAATCGAGTTGTACCCAAGGACCACCAGGAATAGAATTGTTGCCTTGTGTATTAGTTGGTTCCATCACCCAATCCCAGTTGTATTGACCTGTATTGGGATTTTCAAAGATAAACGGTGTGGCTGGAGCTGGCGCCATGATTATGCTGTTTAGCGCAACACCATAGAAGTAATCTGGTCGATTGTTTGTAGCTTTTATAGAAGTCTTATAATTATTCAAGACAGGATTAGGATCAACTTCAAATGTATAATACTTTGGGGTAGGCACGTTTTGAGCAGTGTGACAGTAATCGTGATTTGGGAAATTATTGGTTAATATTTTCCGTTTTCCATTAACGATAGATTCGAAATAAAAACTAGCAATTGCGGGCGTTACACAACAACCATTATTGGTCGTAGACGTCTGATTATTATTAGGACAAGTAGTGGTTACGCAAGGGGTACAATACGTTCCGCCACAATCCCTATTGTCTTCATCCCCATTTTGAATATAATCTTGACAAGACCATCCGTTTTGAATAGCGGCGGCTTCGATTTCCATTCTGTTTTTGGCGTTGGTCTGATTATTATTTAGATTGCCAATAAGGTTATTATTTTCAAACGGATCGTTCATGAGATTATAAAACTCTTGAGTTCCATTATCAAAATCCAACAGTTTAAATCGTTGATTCCGAATGGTCCAACCGGATCTAGCAGGATTCATGTTGTTAGTGGCCTCAGAATAATTGTATAGGCGGGTCGTAGTTTCGTTAGGAACAAAAAGACTATCCATTGGAAGACTGTTGTTAATTCCATTGACAAGATTGCCTCCTGCCATATTCAAAATAGTAGCGTGTATATCAACAACATGAGTTAAAGCATCCTCCGTTTCACCTTTTCGACTAACACCATAACCAGAAATAAACATAGGAACACCAACTCCACCTTGATATAAGGAGCCTTTTCCACGACCATTAGGAAAACTTTGCAATACAGGATTTGGCGTTCCATTATCTCCTATATAAATGATAATTGTATTTTCTAAAACATCCGGAGGAATATTACCTAGAAGGCGACCAATTTCATAATCCATTGATTCAACCATTGCCAGGAACTTGTCAGTGTTACTAGCTGTATTTGTTCTGGTATACATATGTGCTGGTGGTACATGATATGGAGAATGTGGCGCCACATGCGAAAGCCACAAGAACCAAGGTTGATTCTGATTGTTAATCCAATTGATAGCACCGTCCGTAAAATTTGTGGTCACATAATCAGTTTGTTGTGATGATACACCATTTGTAACTTTAGTCCAATTGAAATAATCATTTACAGCTCCTAGGAGAATTCCTTCGAAGTGATCAACTCCATGATCTGCAGGATGGTTAGGGTCTGCTGGAGAAGAAAGGTGCCATTTCCCGATAACCGCTTTTGCATAATTATCACAGGCCAGTGCATTCATTCGTCTGAATAGTGAAGTATGTGTGGTGTCAAGCGTACCTGGAACACCCATCACGCCCGTTTTTATTCCATATTTACCTGACATAATCGCAGATCTGGTAGGTGTACAGATTGGGGCCGCCCATGTATTCGTAAATTTCAATCCATTTGCCATCAAACCATCCAAATTAGGAGTGGTTGGCATGTCTGGACTTTGTATATAACCATTGGTTGCATCTGTTCCCAAGTCATCCGAAATGATCAATAATATATTGGGTTGAGCTTGGAGGAGTATTCCAAAAAAGAGGAATGTAATTGTGGAGACGAATTCAAAAGCGTAACTTTTCATAGGGAAATTGATCTAGTAAATAACAATAATAAATGGTATCAAATGTAAAATATTAAACATGTAATCCTAGGTAGTTAATTTTACTTGTTATTAAGAATAATGTTACATCATCCATCTTTAATCTTAGTTGGACTTGTTAACCTGTAAAAGGTTTAACCCAGATTATCATTCTTGATGGAAATTTTCCCAAGTATTTCTAAGGTTGGCCCCTAAAGAAGTTCCTATTAAAAATAGTGACTAGATCTTGAAAGTAAAAGAATTGGACCGGTTGAAAACAAAAAAAGGTTGTCTGGAGACCAGACAACCTTTTCAAACTTTCGAAAAGTTTAAATTATTTTTGACTTCCTTGTAAAGAAGTTTGTGTAGCTTTTGCTTTACCTGAACAAGCTTTTTTACCTTTTCCGGCACAACAAGCTTTACCACCTGCTTTTTTTGCGCTTGCACAACAAGCTTTCATGCCATTCCCTGTTAGCGTAGACTTAGCTTCCCCTTCAGGAGAAACGTTAACAAATTTCTTAGAATCTGAACAGTACTTAACTGGAGTCATAGAAACCTTACCAGACTTAGCGCATGTTTTCTTAGAATAGTAAGAAACTTTACCAGACTTCTCACATACCTTAGACTCAATGTTTGCATCGTTTGAGGCTAATTTAGCAGCTGCAGCGGAAGACTTAGCACACATTTTCTTTTCACCAGCTACAGTCATTGAATTTGAAGCACCACCACCAACAGTCATTGCATCAGCAGCAGGAGCTACGTTTACAAATTTCTTGGAACCGGCGTCGTAATGAACTGGTGTAAGGCTAGTCTTTCCTGATTTAGCGCAAGTTGCTTTACGCATGTAGGACACTTTTCCTGATTTCTCACAGACTCTTTTTTCAATAGATGCATCGTTTGCAGCTAATTTAGAAGCGCAAGTTTTAGCGCATGATTTTTTACCTGAGACAGTAGAAGCAGTTTTTTTACCTGAGCACTGTGCAAATGTTGCAGTGGATGATGTTCCGACAAATGCGAACACAGCTAAAGCCATTAATATTTTTTTCATAATTTAATTAATTTTTAAAAGTTTGTATATTTACCAAAAATAGTAATTTAATTTCAATAATGTATGCCTAATTTGTGGAATTGTCAAATAGACTACATTATTATAGTTTTATCTTTAAAATTAATAACAGGATTTGGCAATAAAAGTTCAAAAACACGCCAAATTTATAATCTTGCTATTATTGTACGGTTACCTTTAACCTTTTGATTCAATTCTATTTCAATTTTCGAGCCAAGTGGCAAGAAAAGATCCACACGGCTACCAAATTTAATGAAACCCATGTCTTTTCCTTGAATGACTTGTTGCCCTTCATCTACATAACTAACGATACGTTTAGCCAATGCACCAGCAATTTGTCTTAGCATGACCTCTACTTCCCCGTTTCCGATTACGGTAGTTGTACGTTCATTTTCTGAAGAAGATTTGGGATGCCATGCGACAAGGTACTTGCCAGGGTGGTATTTAAAGTAATTTACCTTGCCACCAATTGGATTTCTATTGACGTGTACATTAGTCGGCGACATAAAAATCGAAACCTGAATACGCTTGTCACCGAAATACTCATTTTCTACGACTTCCTCAATCACTACAATCTTTCCATCAGCTGGAGCGTAGACAATTTTATTGTCTGCTAGTCGGACTTCTCGATTTGGATTCCTGAAAAACTGAAGGACAAGAAAAAATACAACCGCTGAAAGTATAAAAACACTTGTCTGTACAGTAGGTCCAACCGAATTAAAATAGAGTATACCACCGTTAACAATCAATAATAAAATGATTGTGGTAATAATAATCTTCGATCCCTCTTTATGTAACTTAAAAGGCATATAATGAGTATTTATAGAATGAGGAAGGCAAAAATAACAAGTTTATAGTCATGAAGTTCAATTAAACTCTTTATTTTTCAATTTATTATCCCACATACTGTCTAAGTTTACGTTGAATCCCGATTTTACAAAACAACTTGTTTAGGGCTGCCCTATTTATTCGGGTCGGCTTTTCGACAATCATTCCTGTTTTTTAGTCATTGGTTTATTCTGCTAAAGCAAGTAAAATCAACAACTTAAGAACAGGGTTCAAACAACACCTATAAGATCCTAGCCAATTCAATCATCGAGTTATTCGAAAACCCGGATTCCCCCATATGGCCCTAACCAAGAAAACCAGCTACCCAAAAGGCAACTGATCTAATAGAATTCTTCTTATAAATATTAAACCCAATTTTTCCCTATTCTAACTTCACAAAAAGAATCGACCTCGAGGTCCACTCGTCATCCAAAGATCGAATTTTCAAAAAATAGACCCCACCTGACAACTTATTCGTCTTCAACGTGAATAATTGAACCTTGGAAGTCAATTGTTTTACCTTACTCCTTACCAATCGTCCTTCAGCATCAAAGACCTCCAGCAAAATAGTTTCTTTGTCTTCTGTCAGTTTGCTGAGCGCTACATTCAGCTCTGACTCTACCGGATTTGGGAACAAGGAAACACCCAATTCAAAATGCTTGCAGCCCAATTTGACAAATACAAACTTAGAGTGGCACTTAATCACGCCAGTTATCTCACATTATCAGAAAATAGAGTATTCTATCATCTTTAAGCAAATTTATTTTTCTTGTTGGGTTGAAAGTAAACTTAATAATGTATCCATGTTAGAATTGTTAGCATCTAAATCAAAGCCAAGCTAATTTGAATGATCTGAAGTCCTTTTGACATCAAAACTATTGACAAAACAATCAGAAATTTAAAAAACAATAGGCTATTACAATTTTGGAATAAAATAATTTCGAGTAAAAAGAACTTTTTTTCGTTGATAATGTTAATTTTGTCAAAAATAGGGTGATTAGCTCAGTTGGTTTAGAGCGCTGCCTTGACAGGGCAGAGGTCACTGGTTCGAATCCAGTATTACCCACAAAAAAAAGAAAACGATATGAGTGAGACAGTTCATGAAGAGAAAAAATCACTAGGAAAATATTGGTTATTTACGCTGATTTCTTTAGTTGGAGTGATCGCATTATTGATTATTATTCCAGAATGGTTTTGGCTTGGTCTTCCTTTTCTAGGCACTTCTTTCGCCTTAGCAATGGATTGGCTATAGGCTAAAAGCTTAACATCACGGGATGTGGCGCAGTCCGGTAGCGCACACGGCTGGGGGTCGTGTGGTCGCAGGTTCAAATCCTGTCATCCCGACATATGATATTTCATGAGTTATGAATGTTTTGTAGCTCATTTTTTGTATAACTTTTATTGTAAATTACTCCTTGGGTCACATAATTACAACAAATCCCTTCCTAATGTCATTTGATCTGGTTACTTTGAGCACGGTTCTGCATCAATAGTCTTGAATACTATTGCAGTTATTTCAAATGAGGCCTGCCGCCCAACGGAAGGCAGGTTGTTGTCACCGCAATTGTTCGCTGGAGCATTACCGTTTAGAACCATTTATTACTAGGAAGGAGCCAAATGGAAAGAGTAAGAATTCGTGATTGATTTCAAGCGCTTGAATTCATCTTTAAGAAAAGAGCGTCACAAAACAAATCAAGGAGGGGACGAATTTATTGTGTTATTCGTTTAATATGCTGAATAACACATGCAACCTAACTGAGGAATTATATGTCTAAACTTGAGTCTGATTATCTTGTTACTATAAATTCATAGAATTGTACTGCCAATAATAATCTTATTCAGTTTTTGAAAAATAATGTTCCTGCCACTTTTTTTAATCTAATTAATTTTCTAGTATGATTGTTGCGTACTAGTAAATTTGTTCGAAATATTTTTTAAGTTTTACCTTTTTATTTGCGGTTTTTTTGAAAAAAAAATTAATTCGTTTACTAAATGGAGAAATAAGTTCAGAATTATCGTTATAATTGTAAAGTTAAAACAAACAAACAAAATAAATCTATTATTTGAATCGTTAACTTTTGGGAATTCTCAGACGTTAAACCGAATCTAAAATCTTTAACTTATGACTTTAAATAGACTCCTTGCTATCTTTTTTATACCATTATTTTTGGGGTCTGTGAATAATCTGGATGCACAGGATATTCACTTCTCTCAGTTCTACCTAAACCCTCTGGATTTAAATCCTGCAATGACAGGAGTAATGAGTTGTTCGCACAGATTAGTGGCCAACTACAGAAATCAGTGGGCAAGTATTCTGAAAAGCAACGCCTTCAATACTTACTCTGTGTCATATGACATGCGGCAACCAGTTGGACGTTATGACAATTTCGGTTTTGGTCTTCAATTCTGGGGTGACCAGGCAGGAGAACTTGATTTTGCAACCCTTGAGGGTAAAGTTACGCTTGCGTACAGTAAACGTATCAGTGGTTATCGGAAAAAGTCAAATTATCTGACAGCTGGTGTCGATTTGGGAGTTGCACAGCGAAGTATTAATTTCCTTAATGCGCAATATGGAACTCAGAATGATGGTGGAACTTTTGATCCTAACCTTCCTTCTCTTGAAAATTTTGAGTATAACAACTTCATTTTTGCTGATATTGCTGCTGGATTATTATGGTACTCTATTTTTAACGAAACTGACAACTTCTACTTCGGTGGAACCTTTAGTCACTTAAATAGAGCGAATCAGTCTTTCGGTAATGTAAATGACGATGAGCAGTTTGAGGCTTACTACAGTAAAATCACAATCCACGGTGGTGGTGAGTTTATGCTAACTGACAAGTTGGGTGTTGTTCCAGGAGCTGTATTATTCTTCCAAGGACCGTCCATGCAAATTAACGGTGGTTCATCTGTGAAGTTTAAATTAGGTAAAGGAAGAAATTCTACGCAGGCATTCCATTTAGGACTTTGGGCAAGAATTTCTAATACTGTTAGAAGCTTCCATGCAGATGCAGTAATCCTATCAACACGATTTGATTATGACAATCTCTCAATTGGTTTCAGTTATGATATTAATGTTTCTAAGTTAGCTGCGGCTACAAATACAAATGGAGCATACGAAGCATCCTTAGTATACAAAATCTGTAATCCTGATAGAAGAGGTGTTTTCTGTCCAGATTTCTAGAATCAAAAGATCTTTAGAAAAACCGTTTTGGCATTTGCCGAAGCGGTTTTTTTATGCCTATCTCTATCTTTAAATTGTTTTATTGGAAAAGGCAACATTTTCGTTTTTTTTCAGTAAATAGATAAGAAATCGGTTTGAAATTCTATATTTTCGCAGCATAATGAAAACTACGGATAAGCATTGAACATCAGTTTCTTAGATAGCTATTTTATTATAAATTCTTGTTTAGATTTTTGATTTGGCACAGGATTTGGCTATTTGTTATCAAAGAAAGTTTGCGAAAAGCAAATATTACTTAATTAAAAAGTAACACCATGAGCACTAAATTATTATTCACAATCATATTGCTACCATTTTTAGCATTCTCCCAAACTTCTATTGATGATGAATTGGAAACATTGGTTATCGATGGTCAAATTGTCAAGATGATGGTTATCGATGGAGATACTGTTATTGTTGCAGATCTAAATGACGTAGCCATTGCTGCTCCAAGAAAATTTGATTCTAATGAAGATTATCGTCATTGGTTACGATTGCGATATCACGCTTCAAAAGTATATCCTTACGCAGTAGATGCTGTAAGATTATTCAGAGAATTGGAAGATTATTCACAAGATGCTAAGAAAAGAGATCGTAAAAAGCATATTAAGCGTTTACGGAAAGAATTAAAAGTGAAATATGAGGATCCATTGCGAAACTTGACTAAAACGCAAGGAATGGTCCTTACTAAAATGCTTGAACGAGAATTAGAAATGCCAACACATGAATTGATAAAAAGTGTAAGAGGAAATATAAATGCAACATTCTGGACACAAACTGCAAAGTTATGGGGCTACAACCTGAAAGAAGGATATAACCCGGAGACAGATCCAATTCTTGAAAGTGTATTGAGTACTTACGATATTTCACACGATTTAGATTACGAATAAAAATATGGTTATAAAAATATAAGTTGCCTGCTTTCGTTTTATTGAAAGCAGGTTTTATTTTTATCAAAAATTTAGTAACACATGGTATTACGTGCGGATAATTTAGTGAAGAAATATGGCAGAAGAACTGTTGTAAACGATGTGTCACTAAAAGTAAACAGAGGTGAGATTGTAGGACTATTGGGACCTAACGGAGCAGGAAAAACCACCACCTTTTATATGACTGTTGGATTCATTAAACCGTTCTCTGGTAAAGTGTTTCTTGATGATAAAGATATTACCAGTCTACCAATGTACAAAAGGGCACAGCATGGCATCGGTTATCTTCCGCAAGAACCTTCCGTTTTTAGAAAATTATCCGTTGAAAACAATATAAAGGCGGTGCTGGAAATGACAAAACTCAACAGAAAACAACAGAAAGAGAAATTGGAAGATCTGATTGGAGAGTTTAATCTACATAAAGTTAGAAACAGTAAAGGAGACACACTTTCTGGTGGCGAACGCCGTAGAACCGAAATTGCTAGGGCACTAGCAGTCAACCCTCATTTTATTTTGTTAGATGAACCTTTTGCTGGTATTGATCCGATTGCAGTTGAGGACATACAGTCTATCGTAGAAAAACTAAAAGAAAAGAATATCGGTATTCTGATTACCGATCACAATGTTCAGGAAACACTTTCAATTACTGATCGCGCTTATTTAATGTTTGAAGGCAAGATCTTAAAAGCGGGCACTGCTGAGGAACTTGCAGCCGACGAAATGGTCCGAAAAGTATATTTGGGGACTAACTTCATTCTTAGGAAGAAACGTCCTGCAGGGTCTTAAAAATGCTTTATAAGTCGTAGGTTCAAGGAATATTACTTGCCGACATTACTAAATAGTCCATTGTTGTATTGCCAAAGGATGATATCCTTTCCATTCACATCGCTATCCATATTGAAATCAGTATCCAGGTAGACTCTAAACAGACCATTGTCATCAAGCCAGAGCACTCTGTCTTGGCCGTTAAGATCATCAAAGTTTGGATTGGATTCTTTGTCACTATCTCCAGCAGGCATCACCCAAATTCCTGTAGCTACTTCTTTCTGGCTGAAACTAGAAGCTGTGTAACCATTTTGGTATCTAAAATCAATTGCAATGGTTTTATTTACGATTGGTATTGGCTGTGCCGACATAATAGTCATGTGATTGCGGTGTTCAACTACGACATAGTAAGCAGATAACAGGTTTTGAGGGGGCAGACACTTTTCAGTCAAGTCGAGATTACCATCTTTGTCTAACAGTCCAGCCACTCTGAAAACCTCAGTGCTTGGGTCTATTGTCTCACGGATTGAGACCATGACCCAATCAACGATATCGAATGGATAGGTAGTTCGTCCTATCCCTTCAACACCAGAATAATTCCAGGGCGATCGATTGTAGGGCTGACCATCCATCGCTATATTATTGGACATACCAGGTAATAGTTGATGAATCGTATTTAGGTAGGTCCGTAGTTCCTCTGTCTGCAAATTGAAACTCCCTTCCAGATAAATCTGAATATCAAGTTCAATGCAGTCTGGCCTCACATTTAAGCAGATTGTCGCAGTATCGCAAAGCATTGGAGACTGATTGTCACATACTTGATAAGAGAACGTTGTAGTGCCTGAGTATGCACTATCAGGAGTGAATATGAAATTCCCCGATATATCCCAAATTAACTGACCTGAACTGACATAGGAGATAGGAAGGTAGCTTAAGTGATCTCCATCAGCGTCAGAGTCGTTCTGTGAAGCATCTCCGATCAAGGTCGAATTATAGTTAGTGTCGAAACACTTATTGGTTGCTATTGGAGGATCATTTACAGATGCCAGATTAATGACTACTTCTGCTACAGAGCAATTCGGAATCGGGGAGTCATCACATGTCTCATAAACGAAACTATCCGATCCAAAATAATTAGGATTTGGTTCATAGGTAAAGGAACCATCTGTTGACAATTGAAGGGTCCCATTTTGTGTAGTAGATAATGGATGAATATTAACAGCCTGACTGTCAGGTTCAACATCATTATTATTAACATTTTGAATCAAGTTGTCATCCTCATTGATGTTGTAAGTATCATTTATCGCAATTGGAGCAGCATTACATGTACTATCGTTAATGGCACAATTAATACAAGATTTGATTCTTAAATCATCGAGGAAAACATAACCTCTTCCATTGCCTTTGATTTTAAACATTACCTCTGAAGTAAATGGACCAGCTGTAAATAACTTGTCATAAAAGTACTTACCTGAGGTTGGGATTTCTATCCCAAAACGATAGGCTTTGACTAACTGGTAGGAGGTTCCATTATCCTTTGAAATATAGACGGAAAAATCATCACCAATACCGTAGTTAACGGATCGATAGAACAATTCTATGCTAACTTCATTCTTATTGCTTAAGTCAAAAGAAGTAGAAATTATATTAGACCGAAGAGAATCATTCCAATAAAGTCTTAAATATTGTGTGCCACTATTGGCATAGGTATTACTACTGCTAACATAAGCATAAAGCGGATCGGCAGGAGTCCAGTTGCCAATAGAAGTTTCAAAGTCATTTTCGTCGTTTACAGTACAGACTACAGGATCACAGAATCCGTCATTGTTTAAATCTTGATTGAGTGGAGAACCAGGACATATGTCAATGAAATCGCAAAATCCATCATTGTCAGCATCTGCCCATGTTCCTTCACAATTGCAGTTGGCTGTCCAGATGTCATTCACTGTGCAATCTAAAGAATCATTACAAGGCGTTCCAATTAGCAAGTCATCAAAAGAAGGACATTTATCAGCATCGTTACAAATGCCATCAGCGTCGTCATCAGGTGCGCTTGGTTTACAAATAATGAATTGTTTAGGACAGGAACTAGACCATTCTGTGTTTAGGATCGCCTTTGCTACTATTAGCAAGGTATCTGGCAAATTGGCAAAGGGTATGGGGGAATTATAAAGAATGGCGCTGTTGCTAATTGCATTACTGCCGTCAATCACACTTGAACCATCTATTGTATAATAAATTGGATAATCAGAAATCAGAAACAAGGTGTCATTAGAAATATAGTTGCCAGCAGACAAGCTAAACTCTACAGAGGGAATAGGATTAAGTCCCCCACCAATTCCAACTGCATCAAATGCATCGATAACGGTCCTTAGCTCATTAGATGAAGTACCATAGATGTCAGTAGCAGCACTTAAAAATGCAAAACGAACGGCTAGTAAATCAGTTGTACTTGTAAAGTAGTATTGCAACGCTTGAAACAATATGTCAGAGGCCTTTTGAATTCCGATACCACTCACACAATACTCAAAATCGTTATCATTGATCTGGTCGGTCGCTCCACTCCCTTCTGACATCAGATAAAAGGCATGACAAATCACACCAGAACCTTGATAGCCATTATTGTAATATTGACCATTATAGGTGTCCGATACTTTGAAAAATCCTGACTTAGGATCTGCCATTGATCTGAGGTAAGGATAATATGGAGGAATGCTATTTTCTCCTAGTGTCCAGATTCCAGAACCAGGAAAGTTGGCGTTTTCCACTAATGCACCTATTACGTCAGCAAGACCTTCATGTACGGAAATTCCTTCTCCAACATAGTTTAACCCAATGAGATTATAAAGTACATTATGAGAATATTCATGCCCACAAATATCAAGTCCAGTTAGGGCCTCACCACAAGGATTATCAAAGTTGTAATAAAAGGTAACCTCATTTGCACTAGCATTGGCATTACAGTTAGTCAGGTTAGAAAGTCTAATATTCACTGGACCATAGTTGTTGTCAGGACCAAAGATGCCGTGATAATTTCCTAGATAATCCCAGGAAGCCTGAATACCCCAAAATACTTGACGAATATATTTGTCGACATCATTAAAATCAGGAGCACTACTAGCAATCGGGTCGTTTGGATTATCAGCAAAATAAGTTTTTAGATTTCGACATGAATCTTGCAATTCGTATACTGAACCATTTGTTTCAATATCAACTGGTTGAGTTCCATAAAAAGGCGTATTGATGGTTGACGGTGTACATTGTGCAATATTCGAATAGCTATTGATAAGTCCACCGTTGTGAGCGTCAATAAGTAAGGTCTCATTGACCATGTGACTAGCAGTGGTGACGCTTACCTTATACGCTAAAATCGTGTTGTCCGCCTTAAGACCATTGAATAGATCCTCAGCTGTGATGACTAATTGCGGTGTTGCTGTTTTTGTTTTGAGCTGCGCGAGACTCACTTCTGAAGTCAGTTTACTGTTTTCCCAAAGGCTAACGCCTGCCTTCAGTGCACTGGTTTGGGGTAGCGATGGTTGTGTGGTTATTTGAAGTTCAGAAGCCAATTCTCCATTGACACTGGTAACAATGCCATCGTTTTTATGAATGATAATAGTACCACCATCTACAAGAATACCGTTATAATATTGTTGGTAAAACGTATGAGAGTTTCCGTATTTGTCTTTCTTTTCCTTTTCCCAGACCAATCTGCAGTTAGTTGAAAGCTTAAAGGTTTGACGAAGCGACTGAATGATGTTCTTGTCAGATGTAGATACAGTTGAAGGTGTTGTTTCTAGGGATTTCGGGTGAAGAACAAAACTATTGTTTCCAGAATGAATACCTAGTTGAAACGATTGATTCTGAATAGAAAGAACCTTCGAATATTGGTTTTGAGCCTTTAAATTCAAAGCAATAGCAAATACAACGAAAGAAAGGTAAACCGTTCTTAGATTTATTTTCATAGGATTTTGGAAATTTGACTTAGTAGTTACTTCGGGCGATATGAAGATACTCATTTTATATTTGTTTTTCAATTAATGGAGTTATAAGCAAAAACAAATAATATTCAAAAATAGTTCCTTGAGTAAAAATAAATATCATAAGTGTTTGATAATCATACTGTAAATTGTGTAATGTTAGTTGTCTGTATAATTATGATTCAAGCTCAAAATGTAATTAATGACTGATCAATTATAAATGAAATTTATGGATTACGCTCAGAAATATCATCGATAACTCAATTTTTAATTTATTTATTCTGACTTGGTGTTTATTTTGATTAATTTTGATCTTATGAAAGAGCTATATAACCAACCTCTTCCTGATGGAATAATAGAATGGATAATGGTCAGGCATAAGAATACAGAAGTGCCTGAATCGGTCACCAATGTAGAAATTACTGTTGAAAATGGAATAGAAGGAGATCACTACAAAGGGAAATCTAAAAAAAGACAGGTCACACTGATACAGGCAGAACATTTGGAGATTGTTGCCAAGTTATTAAACCGTCCTGAGATTAGTCCAAAACTCACTAGACGAAATATCGTGGTAAAAGGAATCAACTTATTAGCTTTCAAGGATATGCAGTTTAAAATTGGTACTGTAGTATTAGAATATACTGGCTTATGTTATCCTTGTAAAACGATGGAACAGAACCTAGGAAAAGGTGGTCTCCAAGCAATGACAGGGCATGGTGGTATTACTGCAAGAGTAGTCACATCAGGAGTGGCAAGCACTGGGGATCGGGTTGAACATATCGCGGGGAGCTACCGTGCTGGAAAAGAAGCGAAGGAATAATTAACCAAACAAAAATAAGATTTATGAAAAACTGGATACTGATTGGCCTCATTTTAGGATGTACTGCATTGCAGGCGCAAGATAAATATGGTAAAACCGGCCCACAAGTTCGCATTTTAAATATGGACTGCCTACATGATCGTGGCTTCACTGGTAAAGGCGTTACCATTGCACATTTTGACGATGGTTTCGACAAAATTTATAAATCAAGAGCTTTTGAGTACGCAAGGAAAAACGGTTTGCTCAAAGGAGAATACGATTTTGTGTTTGATAAAGAAGATATCGACGAAGATAGCGTAGGAACACATGGTCTTGAAACAACATCAGTAACACACGGCTATATCTCAGGAGAGTTTGTAGGAACTGCCTACGACGCCAATATTCTGCTAGCACATACTGAGGACAATCGTAGTGAAAAACACGTAGAAGAACATAACTGGCGTAAAGCAGTAGACTGGGCAGTAGAAAACGGTGCCGATATTATTACCAGTTCACTGCAATACAATGAATTTGATGAAGGCGAATACAACTATTCTTATAAAGACTTGAATGGCCGAACTACGATTATCACCAAGGCGGCAGAGTACGCAGCAGATCTCGGTGTGCTGGTAGTCACACTTCAAGGTAACTTTGGCGATAGTGATTGGCGATATCTTGCTGCTCCAGGAGATGCGTTTTCAGTCATTACAGTAGGCGCAGTAGACGGACAAGGCAAAAAGGCACCGTTCTCAGGCTACGGACCTACGATTGACGGTCGAATCAAGCCAGATGTGCTGGCAGTCGGCTGGAATACGACTATCTACAAAAAGAATAATACAGTAAGCACTAGCAACGGAACGTCTTACGCCGCACCCGCTATTGCAGGGTTAGCAGCGTGTTTGTTGCAAGCACACCCCGAACGAACTAATTTAGAGATTATCTCAGCCATTAGACAAAGCGCTGACCGATATGCCGACCCTGATATCACTGAAGGATACGGCTACGGTATTCCTGATGCCTGCAAAGCGGATGATCTCTTAACGGAAATAGATAATCTGGTAGCTCAAAACAAATGGGTGACTGCTGAAACTACTGTTTTAAGGGCTAAAAGCAATGATAAGTCTCTTGACATCAAACCTAGCTTCGGCAAGCGGAAAGTAAAGGAATATGTGGTCTGTGATAGTAAAGAACAAGTCCTGTATTCCTTTAACAGAAAAACAAAATCTATCGATTTTAGTGATTACAAAGAAGGACACTATCTACTGAAAGTCATTCGTAAAAATGGAGCGCCAGTCGTTACTAATATTTATGTTAATCATTTGAGGTAGCGATTTTGTTATAGCACAAATATCACTGGTCAAAAAGTTAGTCGGATTCATCAGAAAAACGATTGACTTGATCCATTAAATTAAAATTCCACCTTAAATAGTGCCTGACCGAAAACACCAGTTTTTTAAGCAATGAACGAGCGACCTGTTACTTCCGGGAGCCGGCCCAGTTAAAAGCGAGAGGTCTTTACTTTTTGAAAATCAATGCTTTACGGCTTGCAAAACCTCTCACTTCTGGACTGGGCCGGCTTCCGGAAGTAACAGGTTCCTCGTTCTTTATTCATTAACTAATGTGATCTGATATGCCTTCAGTTTCTACAAAAAAATTAAAATTATTCAGCGATAAGCTAGATAAATGGAATATTCCCAAGAATATTTATCGTAACAATCTCTTATTAAAACATTGATAATCAACGAATATTGTCTTTTCGTTCAGACACTAAATGATAACAGTTTTGATTGGTCAAACCATACTGCATCTCCTTATTTAAAAGCTAAAAAATAATAAAGATGAAAAAAACTAATCAATCTAAAACCCTAGAAAGTATTCTTATTCATTAATGGGTTATTGCTGTTTTTCTTGGTGGCCAGTTCGCTACTAGGTTTTACTATGACGGTATTCGGAGACAAACGAGGCATGATGATTCCTCCAATAGTTTTATGCCTTATTCCGCTTCCAATCTTTATTATTATTTGTATGATTTGCAAAACCTTTTGGTATTGGACTAGTGGCAAACATTTATATGAGATGCTGCCTACGAAAAATTCAAGTCAACTACTCGTTTTTAACATCTCAATTTTCTTACCTATTCTTCTATACGTAGGTAGTTTCTGCTACTTTTTTATTTTGATTTCAAGTGGCGGATATAATAAAATGAATCAACTGATTTCTCCTAGTTATATTGTAGTCGTTTGCCTGTTCTACAGCATCTACTTCAATGCTAGAAATCTTAAAAAGTTAGAATCAGGAGATGAGGCACATCCCTTTTTACAAGAACTTGTTTTGTTTGCTTTTCCCTTTTTTAGTGTCTGGAATTTGCAAAAAAGAATACAAGCCGCCATTCAGTAACGACTAAATAGCTGTTGTTCATTATAAGCATTCTATTAATCCATTTGCGCCTCCCTAGCCACTTACCATTACTGTTTAATAAAGCTAAAGCGAAAAGCCGCGTAAGGGGTAGAAACGGAATGTGTGGAGCCGATGCAATCGGTGGAGCGCATTTGTAGTGGATGACCCGACCCGAAGTGCAACGGAGGGATACGCCATAATGATATTAATTGAACACTAACCCCTATTTCACATTCAATACGTCAAATAATTAAACATTAATCACTAAACACTAATATACCTTAGTACCACGCTGTAGCCATTGGCTCCATTCTTTATTGAAAGCGTGCACCTCTGTTGTTTTTCCATCCTTGTTGACTACTGGATTGCCTTGATTGACCCATTCGAAGATGCTACCATAGAGGTTGTAGACATTCTTAAAGCCTAGCTCCTGAAGTTTCTTACCAATTTTCTCACTGCGATACCCAACAGAACAATAGACCACAATAGTGTCATCAGGAGACAGATGAGCCACTTTGCTTTTGTTGAAAGATATAAAGCCAACACATGTTGCGTCCTCAATATGACTGACGTCATACTCCTTTTTAGGACGAGCATCTAGTAAGACTGGGTTGTCTAGCAATTTCAATTCTTCGACAGTCACATAGGGGACAGATTGCGACAATAATTCATCAAGCATGTTATCAAAAGACTCACTTGTACTTTTTTGCGCATTCAAAGTAAAAGAAACAAAAAGTATGGAAAACAATATGAAATTAAGACTGATATTTCGCATGATAACTGGTTTTGACTATTGTATATTCAAAGATAATTCCAGAAACCAGATTTTATTGTCAAAAGAAGGACATTTACCTTAAATCAAAAAATAAAGTAGCTTGGTGTTGGATATTTTTAATATGTTTGTCGTAGTAACACCAAATCATTATGCACATAGTAATTATTGGAAATGGCATCTCAGGAATCACTGCAGCTCGTTTTTTGCGAAAGCGAAGCGAGCACAAAATCACAGTAATATCAGCGGAGACAGACCACTTTTATTCGCGTACAGCACTCATGTATATCTATATGGGACACATGCGATATCAAGATACCAAGCCATATGAGGATCATTTCTGGGAGAAAAACCGGATCGACCTCAAACGCGCTTATGTGAAATCAGTCGACTTCAAAAATAAATCACTGAAATTGGATAATGGTGAGATGGCTTATGATAAACTCATCCTTGCAGTAGGATCAACACCTAATAAGTTTGGCTGGCCAGGGCAAGACCTGAAAGGCGTAGGAGGAATGTACTCGTTTCAGGATTTAGAACGCATGGAAGAATACAGTCCCAACTTAAAGAGAGCAGTGATTGTTGGCGGTGGTTTGATTGGAATAGAAATGGCAGAGATGTTTCACAGTAGACACATCCCTTCTACAATATTGGTCAGGGAAGCCAGCTATTGGGATGCCGTGCTGCCTCCTGAGGAATCTCTAATGATCAACCGACACATCCTTGAACACGGCATAGACTTGAGATTAGAAACCGAACTCAAAGAGATTCTCCCTAATGAGAAAGGAGAAGCAAAGGCCGTCGTTACTAATAAAGATGAAACTATTGAATCTCAGTTTGTTGGTCTCACCGCTGGCGTTCATCCTAATATTGGGTTTGTCAAAGACACGGAATTAGAGGTGCAAAAAGGTATCATGGTCAATGAATATCTTGAAACCAATATTGAGGATGTTTATGCGATTGGTGATTGCGCACAAGCACGAAATCCGCTACCAGGAAGACGTCCTATTGAAGCGATTTGGTATACAGGGCGTATGATGGGGGAAACAGTAGCACACATTATCACTGGCAACAAAGTATCCTACAACCCAGGTACTTGGTTTAATTCTGCTAAGTTCTTCGATATCGAATATCAAGTGTATGGGAATATGCAAGCAAAATTGATTGAAGGGCATGAAACGATTTACTGGGAACATCCAGAAGGGAGAAAGGGCATAAGAGTCAACTATAACAAGGCAACTAAAGTAGTGGAAGGCTTCAATCTTATGGGGGTTCGCTACCGCCATGAAGTTTGTCAGAAGTGGGTTGACGATAAAACACCCATTGAGGAAGTACTGACCAATTTAGGATTAGCGAATTTTGACCCTGAATTATATGAGGAATATGAGGAGTTTGTGGTAGCCGCCTACAATAAACAAACTGGAAAGCATCTGGTCCTTAAGCAGAAGCGTGATCTCAATGCGGTAACCCGATTTTTATCCAAATTGATTAAAACCAACTAACTATGAGTCAAGTATATGAGAGTTTATCCCTAGCAAACCATACCAGACAAATCGATGCCATTCAAAAATTGGGATTAGCGATTGGCGGAGTTGGTGTATTACTGTTATTTGTTGCTTGGGCGGGTATCGGCTTATCATCTCCAGGCTTGCTACTGTCTGCTTCTATCGGATTAATGACAGTAGGCACATTTGTTTATGCGTGGCGATCCTATATGACGGTTCCAGAAGGTATCAAAAACAATGGTGTTTGGTTTGACAGACTTTCTAACAGGGGTGTCATCGGTTGGTTATTTGGTATTATCATTACTGGTTTTTATGTCTTACTATACTTTTTTCCAGCCTTGCTTGGGCACGGCACTGACGGCGCAGCCAATACTGGTATTGTCGCTTTGTTCGACCCTTTAAGTAAACTGTTGAATGGTAAACCTTCGAGTCAATGGTTTGTATATGGTACGCTGTATACTGTAGCGATTGTGCTGCTTGGCTTTAAGTTTATTTTGAAGTATCGGCATAACAAATATCAGCTCTGGCGTACGATTTCGGTGATGTTTTTCCAACTCGCCTTCGCGTTTATGCTTCCAGAATTACTAGAAGGTTTAAATAGCGACCAACCTTATTTTCAAAAGGATCTCAAGAACATGTGGCCCTTGAATTTTTACTTCTTTCAGGATTGGAATGTCAATGGGATGCTTGGTGGTGGTAGCTTTGGAATGTTTATGCTGTTTTGGGGGTTAGCATTGACCTTTATCATAAGTCCTATACTGACTTTTTTCTACGGCAAGCGCTGGTACTGTTCTTGGGTTTGTGGTTGTGGAGGCCTAGCAGAAACGGCTGGCGATCCTTACCGCCAATTATCAGATAAATCAGTCAAGGCATGGAAAGTAGAGCGCTGGCTCATTCATAGTATCTTATTGTTGGTGACCATTGTCACTGTAGCGATCATTTACGCTTATATAAAGGGTGATCCTGACCATAAGATATGGTTGACTCCAATGTCGTTCGTCATCATTGTAGTGGTGCTCTGTGCGATTGTAGCTGCTATTCTGTTGATGAATAAAACCGAAGTGCTCGATAGCTTAAGCAAAAACGCTTTCTACGGATTGCTAGTGGCATTAGCGGGGATTGCGATTTTGTCAGTCGTTGCGATTCTAACGAGTGGTTACAACATATTTTTCATTCCAACAGATCAACTTAAGACTTGGTATGGTTTCTTGGTGGGCTCTGTCTTCTCAGGTGTCATCGGTGTTGGTTTTTACCCGATTCTGGGTAGTCGTGTCTGGTGTCGTTTTGGTTGCCCAATGGCAGCCTTGTTGGGCTTACAACAAAAGTTTTTTTCACGGTTTCGTATTACTACGAATGGCGGACAATGTATCTCTTGCGGTAACTGTAGTACTTATTGTGAAATGGGGATTGATGTAAGGCATTACGCCCAACGAGGTCAGAATGTCGTACGAGCATCTTGTGTCGGTTGTGGTATTTGTGCTGCCGTATGTCCAAGAGGAGTATTACGCTTAGAAAATGGATCAGTGGACTTAGACGATCGTGTCAGTGAGCTCAAAGCGCTTCATATTGGTAGCGATGGGGTGGCGCTAATTAAATAATGATTAATGTTTAATGATCAATGTTTAATGGTAGTATTTCGAAGTACCAAGTAAAACCGTTGTTCCACGTTCTGCACGTCAAAATTAATCATTAATCATTAACCATTAATCATTATTCCAGGCCCTATTTGTAGCAAAACCCCTAAAACCCAATCCCCAACCACTAAAAATAAAAAGCCAATCAATGAAATTCATTGATTGGCTTTTTATTCGAATTAGTTTTATGCTAGCAGTGCTAATTAATTACTCACCACTCATTTCTTTTTTCTTTCGTTTCTTTGGTTTGTCTTCAGAAGTAGAAACGCCAGCTAATTCAGCGATAATAGTTTCTAGCTCATATTCGTATCCTTCAGTGTAACCACCGTGTGAGTAGGCAATGTTACCTTCTGCATCAAGGATAATAGTATAAGGGACGGTTTGGAAGTTGAGTGCTCGTTTCAGATCACTATTTTGATCGAGAAGGACTTCAAAATCCCATGCCTTAGCGTCTACCATTGGTTTTACTCTTCTAGCAGATCTAGGATCGTCAATAGAGATGGCTAGGAGCTCCATATTATATTTTTCTGTCCATTCTGGGTACAGTTCAGTGATATTGTCCAACTCTTTTTTGCAAGGCACGCACCATGTTGCCCAGAAGTTCAATACTGTAATCTTGCCGTTTTCGGCATAATCTTGAATGTTGACTTTCTTCCCCGCAAGATCCTGTACCGTAATCTCTGGTAGTTTAGATTGTTGGGCTGTAGCCAAAGAAAATGAAAACAAAACGGTGGCAACGACAAGTAGTAATGACCTCATAATTAAATTGTTATTTAAAAGTAAACTAAATTTTTCAATATCTAAATAGCAGTAAAGCCAATTTGATGCCATAAAGTTAATACTTCGAAATTAATTTTCTAATTGTAAGAGGGAAGACAATAATTGTTAATGTTCAATGATTAATGTTTAATTATTCATGCAGAAGAAGCAAGACTGATTAGGGTCACTGAAAAGGTGCTACGCATTGTCACGATATGAGGCGTTGGCAAACCGATAGTAGGAGTGAAGCGCCTAGAGTTTAGCTAGCGAATGAGGTATTGCCCATTGTGGGAAATCAGTTAATACGCAACACAAGGCGATAAATAAAAACTGGGAAAAGCCAATTGGTATTGGGTTACTTCGATAAGCGCCGCTTCCCCTTCCCAGGAACAGGTTTGAACTCCATAATATTTAACTGATGTGTACAAAAATCATAGTCCTGCTCAATGTTTGATGCAATAATCAAGGTACGATTCCTGCCAAATTCCTTGATCAGGTCACGGTACCAAGCTACGCCTTGCTTATCTAAGTTTGTTGTCGGTTCATCCAATAAGATCAGTGAACTTTCTGAGCAGATAGACAGTGCCAGCTTCACCCGTTGCTTCATCCCGGAAGAAAAATAGGACAGTGGTTTGTTCTTAGATTGTCCTAAACCAGTCAGTTCCAAAATATCATTCCCGTTAAAAGACTTAAGAAACGGTTTAAATTTTTCATGGAAAGTAATCATTTCAGTCAGTGTCAATTCCTCAATTAAGTCCATGTAGGGCGCTGCATAAGACACCTGCTTATAGAGATCATCAATATCGATTATACCATTGTGATTGAAGGTGATTTCACCCTTGGAAGGTGTAAGGTGACCAGATAGGATTTTTAAAAGGGTAGACTTGCCACTTCCATTAGCACCCAGAATGGCGTATTGCTGGTTGTGTTGAAATTGAAAGGTTAGGTTTTTGAATATCCATTCAAACCGATAACGCTTTCCGATTTTATTTAGATTTATATCCATTTAAATGTCTGAATCCTTTCATAATACCACGAGTAGAACCCTGCACAAAATCAATGATCTCATTTCGGATTGGTGTTGATTCGAAATCATTGTAAATCTTTGCTACAGCTTGCGTTACATTGTAGCCCTCTACAAACATTAATCGGTAAATACATTGGATTTCATGCACCTCAGCCTCAGAGAATCCCCGCCGTCGCAAGCCAATACTGTTGACTCCTGCATAGGAGATCGGTTCACGGGCAGCCTTCACAAAAGGAGGAATGTCTTTACGCACAAGAGAACCACCGCCTACCATTACATGCGCACCGATTTTCACAAATTGGTGAACTGCTGTCAGACCACCCAGAATAGAGTAGTCACCAATTTCAATATGGCCGGCAAGGTTGACATTATTCGCTAAGATACAGTTCTCACCAATGACACAGTCATGGGCAATATGTACATAAGCCATTAGCAATGCATTGTCCTTGATCAATGTTTTGCCTGAAGAGTCTGTACCTCTATTAACAGTACAGTATTCTCGGATGATTACATTATCACCAATTTCGAGATATGTGTTTTCACCTTTATATTTCAAGTCTTGTGGGATCGCTCCGACCACTGCACCTGGGAAAATTTTGCAGTTTCGTCCAATCCGCGTACCATCCATTATGGTTGCATGGGAACCAATCCAGGTACCCTCTTGAATCACTACATCTCCGTGAATGTGTACAAATGGGTCGATGATCACATTGTCTGCAATCTGAGCGTTTTCATGTATATGGGAAAGGTTATGTTGGTTCATCCTTACTTCTCTTAATTATTTGTGCCATAAATTCTCCTTCGCATGCAATCTTGTTACCGACGTAAGCCGTCCCTTGCATATGACAAAGGCCACGTCTAATTGGACTCAATAACTCCATCTTCAATATCAAGGTATCTCCAGGTACTACTTTTTGTTTAAATTTTGCCGATTCAATTTTAATGAAATATGCATCATAATCCTCGGGGTCAACTACAGTTTTCAAAGCAAGTATACCACCGGTTTGCGCTAATGCCTCAATTTGTAATACACCAGGCATTACAGGGTTTCCAGGAAAATGCCCTTGAAAAAACCGTTCATTAAAGGTCACATTCTTAATTCCAACTACATGATTATCAGATAATTCGATGATTTTATCTACTAAAACAAACGGGAATCGATGCGGTAATAAGCTAATTACATCAGTCGCATCTAAAATTGGTGGAACAGTAGGATCGTATTTTGGCTTACCCTTTAATTTTCGTTGTTGCCTGTATATCGATTTAAGCAGTTGTGCAAACTGTACATTAGCCGTATGGCCAGGTTTAGTCGCTACTATTTTACCTTTTATCCGTTTACCGACTAGTGCTAAGTCACCAATGACATCTAGGAGTTTGTGCCGTGCTGGCTCATTGCTAAAATGTAAGTCGACTGTATTAAGAATTCCTGCCTTTTCAACTTTTACACTAGGCTTGTTGAGTTTCTTGGCCAATCGATCCAATTCTGATTGACTCATAGTTCTGTCTACGATTACAATAGCATTGTCTAGATCACCACCTTTTATAAGATCAAGTTCTAACAGCTGTTCTAGCTCGTGAAGGAAGACAAATGTCCGACAGGAAGCAATCTTCTCAGGAAAGTCTTCTAAATGATCCAAGGAAGCATACTGTTGTCCTAGCACCGGTGAGTTGAAGTCAATCATGGTAGTGATTTGAAATTCATCGGCGGGCAGTGCGAGTAGCTCAGTACCTGTTTGCTCATCTACATATGAGATGGGTTCTTCAATTTCGAAATACTCCCGTTCGGTGTCTTGTTCTTCAATGCCGACTTCCAGAATTTTTTCAACGAATAATTTGGAACTGCCGTCCATAATTGGAGCTTCAGGACCATCTATTTCAATTAATACGTTATCGAGATTGGTGCCGATCAATGCGGCGAGCGTATGTTCAACGGTGCTAACTTGTGCATCGCGCTGTCTGATAGTAGTACCACGTTGGGTAGAAACTACAGCATTCGCATCTGCGTTGACAATAGGCTGGTCAACGAGATCTACACGTTTAAATTTAAAACCGTGATTAACAGGTGCCGGTAGAAAGGTCATATTTACTTTCTTTCCGGTATGTAGTCCAACGCCACTCAGACTTACCTGCCCTTTTATAGTATGTTGTTTCATTAAAAGACCAAGGTTAGTTTCGGGCCAAAGATACAATTAATTTTGTCTTCTACTTGCCGTTGTTTTCTTTTTGCAATTTGGCCAGTTGTGCCTCTAGTTCATCGATCCGCTTCATCAATTCTGGCAACCGTTGAAACACAACCTGTGAGCGCATGAAACTGCCATATTTGAAAGCAGGGGAACCATGCCATGCCTGATAAGGCTCGTCAATGGATTTAGAGACGCCACTCTGAGCTTGAATCTTGGAGCCTTCAGCAACGTTGATATGTCCGACAAAACCCGCTTGTCCACCAACCATACAGTTTTCGCCGAGCTTAGTACTTCCAGCGATGCCAGCCTGAGCAGCAATTACAGTATTTTTGCCAACTTCTACATTGTGAGCAATTTGGATCAGGTTATCTAGCTTAACACCATCTTTAATTATAGTAGAGCCCATTGTTGCTCTGTCAATGACGTTATTAGAACCGATTTCGACATGGTTGCCGATTTTTACATTTCCGATTTGAGGTACTTTTTTGAAGGTACCATCTCCTTTTGGCATGAAGCCGAAGCCATCACTACCAATCACGGTATTACTGTGAATCGTGGTGTTATCTCCCACCTCACAATCGTGGTATATTCTGACACCGGGGTGCAGTGTTACGTTTTTTCCTACTTTCACGTTTTTGCCAAGAAAAACTTGCGGGTAGATCATGCTGTCATTACCAATTTCAACACCTTCATCTATAAAAGCAAATGCCCCTATTGAGACGTTTGATCCAATAGTCGCTTTACTGTGAACAAAAGAAAGTTGATTGATTCCTTGCTCACTGTAGGAGTTGCCTCCGAATTTCTCGAGCAATGTGGTAAGGCATTCATAGACATTCTCTACTCTTATTAGCGTAGCCTCAATTGGTTTGTCAGGCTTGAAATCGTGACTTACTAGTAAAACTGATGCTTGAGTAGTATAAGCATAGTCTTCGTATTTCGGGCTGGCAATAAAACTGATAGTACCAGTTTGCCCTTCTTCTATTTTTGAAGGCCGGTCAACCTTGACGTTTGGGTTGCCTTCCAATTTTCCATTAAGATAAGCGCAAAGCTCTTGGGCAGTTACTTGCATAATTGAAATGTTTCGATTCGTAGTTCAAATTCATTTTGAAAAATCAAAATGAATTTTCTTTTTAGTTTCAATGTATGTCCTGCAGTGTGTTTCGGGTCTTAACAAGACAATTTTTCGTTTTTTGGTTACTTTAGTTACTTATTGCCGTCAAAACAGCACATACATGAGAGTTTGACCGTATTATATTTTTAAAATATTTATTTACTTATCTTAGCGTTTCAATTAAAGAAAAAAACTCTTATGAGACTCCTGTTTCTACCAATGCTGACTCTTTCCCTACTTATACTGGGATGTAACTCTCCATCGGGCGAAGAAACTAACGGACAACAAGTTTTTTCTTCTTCAACTATCATTTCTGACTCTGCTTCCCTTGTAGTAGAGATGAAAAAAGATTCAGCAAAAACAGTGCCTAAGCCTGCTGAACCAATCGCAAAAATAAATAAACAAATTCAAAGACCTAATCAAAAGGATTTAAATAATAGTGTCGGTTCTCAAAAAGATGTAACCATAGCAACAACTAAAACTGAGAAAAAACCTAATATTCCTGTGGCCAACACAATGCCACCTGTCATAAAGCCTACTACCCCAGTAGTTAACACGCCCAAGAGGAAAGGTGCTCGAATTTATTTTCCAGCCAAAAAATTTAATTACGGGAAAATAGACGAAGGAAAAAAAATCAATCATAAGTTTAAATTCATTAATACTGGAGATGATTCCCTTCTTATCAAAAATGTGGATGTCTCATGTGGATGCACTGTTCCTAAGTATTCAAACAAGAAAATCAAGCCTGGTGGCTTCGGTTATATTGACGTTGAATATGATAGTAAGGGGAAATTCATGAATCAAGAGTCTTCTATTTATGTATACTCTAACTCAACTATTAGTCCTACAATGGAGCTGATGCTAGAAGGATATGTCCGTGTTGCTCTGGCAAGAGATAAAAAGAAAGACGAGAAAAAGGATTCTACTGCTACAGTGCCCAATGAACCACTTGAAAAACCTGAGAAGATTCCAAGTATTTCGGATAAACCTATTGTGAATACCGACACCATCAAGAAAAAGAAGAGGCTGCCTAAGATTTTACCTAAATCAACGGAAAAGGATACCGCTAAACTTAAAGATGACGATCCCTCTGCTGAGGACTAATCATTGCCTTTTTACCTTTAAATCCTTAGGACAATATCAATTTCGCAGGAAGCTTTCCTTTCAATAAAAGTTATTAGACATTAAGCATTAATTTAATAAAATTAAGACTTGCCCGTTGAAAATTAAAATTCACTATCAAAAAACATTATGCAACTAGGACTTGTGTGTTAAGTTGGTCAGAATAATGTAAAAGATTCATTTTGTGAAATAATATCCCGTTATTTGCGTTTTTTGAGTTGAATACACTACTTCATGAGTAATTTGACAATCGACAATGGAAACAGCAGTTCTAAGATTGCGTTGTTCAGAAATGAGCAACTCGTCCTTAGAGAAGTCTGGAAAAGGTCAAGTGTCGAACGATACAAGGAGTTTATCGATGAACATCAAGTCAAGAAAGTGATTCTGTCAACAGTTGGGAAGATGGACCCGAGTATTGAGGATTATCTGGAACAACAGGAGTACTTTATTAGTCTTTCGTATAAAACGCCACTCCCTATTAAAAACCGATATGCAACACCAGAAACACTAGGAGATGACCGTATCGCAGCAGTGATGGGTGCGTACCAGTTATACCCGAATGAACACAATTTGGTAATAGATGTAGGGACTTGTATCAATATCGAATTTCTGACAAAAGATAAAGAGTATTTAGGCGGCACGATTACCCCTGGAATACGACTTCGCTACAAGGCTATGCATGAGTTTACTGCAGCACTGCCACTAGTAAAACGGCGCGATTTGGAATCTTTTATCGGAAACAGTACCGAAACCTGTATGAGAACAGGTGCACAGCTTGGTGCACTGTACGAGATTGAAGGCTGTATTCAGCGCTATCAGGATAAATTTGGCAAAATTAACATAATAATAACCGGTGGAGACGCGGAATATTTTGTATCTCAAATGAAAAGTGAGATATTCGCAGTTCCAAATTTAGTCCTAATTGGATTAAATAAAATTCTAGATTATAATGCATCAAAACTTTAAGTACGTTTTATCCTTGCTGCTCTTTATCTCAGGGACAACGTTTTTGTGGGCTCAACCCCAACTAAATTCCCCTTATTCAAGATATGGATTGGGTAATTTGGAAAATTCCAATTTTGCGCCATTAGGAGCAATGGGGAATGTCCACACTACTTACAACAGCATTTATCACCTCAATCCGTCCAATCCGGCGAGCTATGCAACATTAAACTACACCGCTTTTGAAACTGGGGTGTTTGGTCGATTTGCACAGCTAAAAACGCCGATTGACACATTTAATGCAAACTCATCCTCAGGCAATCTCAGCTATATTGCCCTTGGATTTCCAGTGTTTAATCCTATCAACCGATTGACAATTAAAAAGGATTATCCATTTGATTGGGGGATGGCGTTAGGACTAATTCCTTATTCAAATGTAGGTTATGACATTGAGACCACTTCTGAAAGTCCTGACTTTGGTGAAGTGGTATACAGAAACCAAGGGTACGGACAACTCTATAAGTTGTTTTATGGGAATGGGTTTCATTATAATAATATTTCCTTCGGATTTAATGCCAATTACTTATTTGGTAGAGTCAGAAATGATAAGACTGTGATCTTTAATGATCTCCCATTGTCTCTTGTCGATGAGTTGCGGGATGAATCTAATACACAAGGATTCTTACTTGATTTAGGTGCTCAATATAGGTTACGAGTGGATAAAAAAGAGGAAGATAAGGAGAAAGACCGAAGAAAAGATAAAACCTATGTCACTTTTGGAGCCACTTTCACCCCTGGTATGAAAGCAACAACCAAGGCTCATAAGTTATATCTAAGCAGAAATTTTAGTGATGGTGCAGTTTATATAGATACTATTCAGAATGTTGTCAATAGAAAGGACAAAATGCAGATGCCCACAACATTTAGTTTCGGATTAGGTCTTGCTAAATCCTCTAAATGGAAAATTGGAGTAAACTATGAAACTACAACATGGAATACTTTTTCAAGTCCTAATCACTTAGACGATTTGAAACTTTCTTATAAAGTTGGGTTTGGTGCAGAGATTACACCAGATGTTGAAGCTTACGAAGCCTACCAGAAAAGGGTTAGTTACCGATTTGGAGCCTTTTATCAATCAGATCCAAGAGTTGTTGGCAATGAACAACTTACTAATTATGGCATAACTTTTGGATTTGGGTTACCGATAATTATTCCAGGTGGGAACAAGATGACCCACGTTAATATGGGAATTGAATTAGGAAGAATTGGAACACCAGATATCATACAAGAGAATTATTTGAGAGCAACGCTTGCATTTACTTTAAACGATAATACCTGGTTCTATAAACGAAAATACAAGTAATTATGAAAGCAAATAAAATCATTTTACTGCTAGCCACAATTTTAATTGCATCCTCCGCATATAGTCAAGGATGTCAGGGATGGGGAAAAGGGAAAGATAGTATCGCCAACATCCAAAGTCACGTACTGTACCGAGACTACGTGAAAGCAAAGAATTATGAAGAAGCCTTTCCGCTTTGGCAAAAGGTATATAAGGCCGCACCTTCAGGGTCAGAAAAACACTTTATTGATGGTGTCAAGATCTATAAAGACATGATCGAAAAGGAGACAGACGACGCTAAAAAAGCAGAGTATACAGATATCGTCTATGATTTATTTGATCAGCGGATTGAGTGCTTTGGTAAAAAAGGCGCCATTCTAGGTAGAAAAGCGTATAACATGTTTTATATGGGCGCAGACGAAAAAGAAGTATATGCCACTTTCAAGGAGTCTGTCGATACGGAAGGTAATAAAACGAAAGACTTTTTAATGGTTCCGTTTGCAAGTAACGCTGTTGACAATTACCGTAATAAAAACATCGAGAAAGCTGATGCACGAGGAGTGTACGACAAGCTGATGAGTATCATCGATTACAACATTGAAAACAACGAGAAGTATGCTGCTAAATTTGAAAAAGCGAAAGTAGGCGTCACAGAACAGTTTGAAGTGATTGAGCGAAACATCTTCGATTGCGATTACTTCAGAGAAGACATCGTTAAGAAATATGAGGCAGACAAAAACAATCCAGAAGTATACCGTGAGGTATATAAAGAGTTGATCAGAGTAGGTTGCCCTGAATCTGATGCAGTTGTAGCTGAAATTAGAGCTAAAGATAAATCAAGAGTTGATGCCATTAATGCTGAAAATAGAGCAAAACAACAAGCGGCTGCTGCCTCAGCTATCGTAAACGCACCTAAGGCGAACAAGGCTAAAGAGGCTTATGATAGTGGAAATTATAAAGAAGCAATTAGATTGTATTCTGAAGCGGCTTCCGAAGCTGATGATGCTGAAAGGAAAGGCAAGTACTACTACGCTGCCGCACAGACTTGTGCTTACAAAACAAAAAAATACTCTGAAGCTAGAAAATACGCAAGATTGGCCATGCCACACATGCCTAGCTCAGGTAAACCATACATGTTGATTGGAAATATCTATGCTTCTGGCGCAAGCCGTTGCGGGTCGAAAACAGATGACTGGGGAAGCCGTTTGGCCTACCTTGCTGCCATCGCAAAGTGGAGTAAAGCAAAATCTGTTGATCCATCTATGGCAAGTGAGGCAGACGGTAAAATAGCAAAGTATGCTAGCTACAAGCCAACTAGAGAACAAGCCTTCGCTCGAGGTCTAAAGGACGGACAGTCTGCAAATGTAGGTTGCTGGATCGGCGAAAGTGTTACGATCAGAACCGTGAAAGGATACTAGAATAAAAGACAAAACAACTATAAATTAAAGGCGACCACATTATTGTAGTCGTCTTTTTTTATGCCCAGCGGTTGCCTATCAAGCACTCAAAGTATGGTATCTGCCAGCCCAGGTAAAACCCTAGGTCCTCAAATCACCTTCAAAGATGAGTAAGCCATAATGCAAAATTGAGTACATCTATACTAAAGAAAATCAGCGGAATCGGTCCATTTATTGACAAACATAAAAAAAATGGCTAATTCATATTCTAGCCGAATCAAACTACGTTTCTTTTTGCTCTCCCATCCGCCGTCGTGGTTCTTTCACTTGAGCTATCGCCCACCGCGCATAAGGGACTTTCACCCTCGAGAAATATTTCATATCTTACGATATGAAAGGGATGCCCATGCTGGGCACACACACATTGTACAAAGCAGAAAGACCATCTTGCAAGAAACATGATTGCTATGGTTCTAGAGCAAAGAGCACAATCAAATAGTAAGCAGAAATGAATAATAATTTAATATAAAAATTTATACTATGGATATAGACACGGGACTTTCAGTTATTGCTTCAGTTATTGTAGCTTTTACTTCAATGATTATTATTACAAGGATTTTCGGGCTTCGAACATTTGCTAAAATGTCAAGTTTCGATTTTGCCTCAACCATTGCAGTGGGTTCAATATTGGCTTCTATAATCATAAATAAAGACCAAAATATACTTAAGGGAGTTTTAGCACTAATTAGCATAATAGCATTTCAGACAATCTTTTCGTTTATAGTAAGAAAGAGTAGTTGGTTAAAAAAGCTATTTACAAACAAACCACAAATGCTCATGAAAGATGGTGAAATTATTTACGATAATTTAAAGAGTTGTAATATTGGTTTAAGTGACTTAATGGGAAAATTAAGAGAAGCGAACGTACATAAACTGTCTGAAGTTCAAGCTGTTATTTTTGAGAGCACTGGAGATATTTCAGTGCTGCATAGCTCCGATATAAATAACATAGACTCAATAATATTAAGTGATGTGGCAGATGAACATAAAAAATAATGCTATAGTAGTATAGAATGATGATTGCAATGATTTTATTGATTATACAAAACTAAAATTTCAAAATATCTTGTTGGTTTTGGTTAGTCATCATTAGGTAAAAGTTCTTAATTTAGAAACAGTATCTAGAAGTTCAGTAGTTAACCGTCAAACTAAGAATTGAAAAAGAGCCCTAAGAAGTAGCCGCTAATTCGACCTTTATAAGTCTAATTTCTTACTATAATGGTTGGGATTTAGGCCCTGTATTAAAAAAAAATGAATTTTCAACTTTCAATTTTCCATTATTAACTTAATTAAGTTAATTTTGATCTCCTTTGTATCAAATATGTAAATTATGCCAATAATAGAATTTAGAGAAGCCTTGCGAGATGCCATGGCCGAGGAAATGAGAAAGGACGAAAATATCTTCCTAATGGGAGAAGAAGTCGCTTTATATAACGGTGCTTACAAAGTAAGTAAAGGGATGCTAGATGAGTTTGGTGAGAAACGTGTTATTGACACGCCAATTGCAGAACTTGGATTTGCTGGTATCGGTGTAGGAGCTGGCATGAATGGGCTTCGTCCAATCGTTGAATTTATGACCTGGAACTTTGCAGTCCTAGCGTTTGACCAAATAGTGAACAGTGCCGCCAAAATACTCAGTATGTCAGGTGGTCAGCTCTCTTGTCCAATTGTTTTTCGTGGAGCCTCTGGTTCTAATGGCCAACTAGGACAACAGCATTCACAAGCTTTTGAGTCTTGGATGGCCAATGTGCCTGGCTTGAAGGTCATCTCCGTATCCGATCCACACGATGCTAAGGGATTACTTAAATCAGCAATAATTGATAATGATCCAGTCTGTTTTATGGAGTCTGAAGCAATGTATGGTGATAAAGGAGAAGTACCAGCTGAAGAATATTATATACCAATCGGACAGGCAAAGGTGAAACGAGAAGGAACAGATGTTACCATCGTCTCTTATAATAAAATGATGAAAGTTGCTTTCTCTGCCGCAGAGGAGCTTGCAAAAGACGGAATATCTGCAGAAGTGATCGATTTGCGAACTATCAGACCATTGGATCATAAAACCATTGTGGATTCTGTTAAAAAGACAAACCGAATCGTTGTTATTGATGAATCTTGGCCTTATGGAGGCGTGTCTTCTGAAATTGCCTACGAGATTCAAAAATATGCTTTTGACTATCTCGATGCACCAGTAACCCGTGTCAACGGCGCTGATGCAAACATGTGCTATTCGCCTAACTTGGTAAATGCTTATTTGCCCAATACTGCTAAAGTGGTAAAGGCGGTAAATGCGGTCATGTATCGTGGTTAGAAATAGGGAGCAAGAAGGAATGGAGCATTTGATAAAATACTTGTGTACTACACAAAAATAGCCATATCAAATAAATGACAAATGAAACACCCGAGTTTGATCCTAGAAAGGAGAAAATCTACGAAATAATATTCGAAGCAGATACTCCTGCGGGAAAATTGTTTGACATTGTTCTAATCTTTATCATTCTTGCAAGTGTAAGTGTTGTGATGCTGGAAACAGTCAATTCGATAGAATCACAATGGAGAACATTTTTTAGAATCCTTGAGTGGGCTTTTACTATATTTTTTACAATTGAATATATTCTAAGATTGTGGGTGGCAAAAAATAGAAAAGCCTATGCCACAAGTTTCTTTGGGATTATTGATTTACTGGCAATACTTCCTACATACCTGAGTATTTTAGTGCCGGGATCTCAATCCTTTTTAGTGCTGCGAGCATTACGACTCATTCGGGTATTCCGAATTTTCAAACTGGCGCATTTCCTCAATGAAGGGAAAGTAATTACTTCAGCGCTTACCAATAGTAAAAATAAGATCATTGTTTTCATCAGTTTTATATTGATTATGGTAACAGTGATGGGAGCGCTCATGTATTTTGTAGAAGGACGCCAGCAAGATTCTGGGTTTACTAGTATTCCGAGAAGTATTTACTGGGCGATTGTAACGATCACCACAGTCGGTTATGGGGATATATCGCCTGCTACCCCCTTCGGACAATTTATAGCCGCTATCGTCATGATAATGGGTTATGCAGTAATTGCAGTACCAACTGGCATCGTTACTTCCGAAATGACAAGGGCAGATGAGAAAAAACGCAATGACTTATCGACACAGGTTTGTCACAATTGCTTTTCAGAAGGGCATGATACTGATGCAGAACACTGTAAATATTGTGGTGAACTATTAAATGCACAAATTGATGATGACTAAAGACGCTAAAATTTATATTGCTGGCCATCGCGGAATGGTAGGATCTGCCATTAGAAGAAGGTTGGAACTAGATGGTTACACGAATTTCGTATTTCGAACCTCCAAGGAGCTAGATCTAAGAAACCAAGCAGCTGTCAATACTTTTTTTGAAACAGAACGCCCGCATTACGTGTTTCTGGCTGCTGCGAAAGTTGGCGGTATTCTGGCTAATAATACCTATCGCGGCGAATTCATTTACGACAATTTGATGATTGAGTGTAATGTCATCCATGCTGCTAAGCAATATGAAGTTAAGAAGCTGATGTTTTTAGGTTCATCGTGCATCTATCCTAAAATGGCGCCACAGCCCATGCAGGAGGATTCTCTGCTTACAGGACTACTAGAACCTACCAATGAGCCATATGCCATTGCCAAGATTGCAGGAATCAAGATGTGTGAAGCCTATCAATCGCAGTATGGTTGTGATTTCATATCTGTAATGCCTACCAACCTCTATGGGCCAAACGATAATTATGACATCAAGAACTCCCATGTATTACCAGCACTGTTAAGGAAGTTTCACGAGGCGAAAGTCAATGGAACTCCTAGTGTTATTATGTGGGGCACCGGCTCCCCTAAGCGTGAATTTTTGCATGTCGATGATTTAGCTGATGCGTGTGTCTACTTGATGCATACTTACAGCGAACCTAAATTGGTTAATATTGGATCGGGAACTGATTTGTCGATACTGGAATTGGCGCAACTGATTCAGAAGATCGTAGGATATACGGGCACTATTGAGCATGACTACAGTAAACCTGATGGCACACCAAGAAAGTTGATGGATGTCAACAAGCTTAAAGCACTGGGCTGGGAAGCTAAAATTTCTCTTGAGGATGGCATCCGAAGTGTTTATGCGGAAATGAAGAAGGAGTGGGTAGGAGTTGAGAGCTAAATACTGCTTAGATTCTAAAGAATCATAGTAAAATCACCGCAGATTAACACAGAATCATTGCAAGGTTGCACTAATTCCGTACGCATCACAGCTTAAACCCGAATTATACAATTGTATTAAATCTAAGCATAAAAAAACCGTGTGCACTAGATACACACGGTTAGTTAAAATGATTTTATAGCTTAGAATCGCTCCAATTGAAGTAATAAAGCTTTTTTCTTTTCTTGTAAAGCGTTGATTTGTGCGTCGATGGATCCCACTTCAGCTTTTAGATATTCTTCAGTAACTCTTAGGCCTTGGTCTTCAATAACTGCATCATCTGTTTCAAAATTAAATTGGATATCAAATTCGTAGAAGTTAGGATCGAATTTAGGAGATACGCCTGCTGCTGCAAGCTCAGGAGACAGCCCTCTTTTGATACTTACAGACGCCAACCCTTCTTCTTCATTAGAATCAACAAGTGTATATCTAGGAACCATGATTTTTAGAGATACCTCCTCATCTAATGTTTGACCTTTGATTGTCACTTCTTTTTTCAAACCAGGAATGTCAAGTACAAATGAATCACCTTCTTTTACTTTAGTGATTTTGTATCGACCAGCAAGCATTAGCTGCTCTAGGATTTTGTCACTAGCGTTGAGTAGTTTTACATCAATCAATAGTCGAATACCGTCTTCATCCCATTGTTCAACTTCATAAGGTTGATCAAATTTAAGATTGATTTGTTGACTCATCTGCGGGTCAACTGTTTTTACATAAGTTTTGTTAGCTTGTCCAAATGAATAGTTTGCAAAAAGGACGAAACCTAAGAATAAAAATAGATTCTTCATGTTAGGATAAATCGTTAGTAAAAGTGAATAAATTGGTGATTAACACAATACACAATCTAGTATATTTGCTTTGAAATTCCTATTAATGTCAATAGAATTAACCATTTTTTAAGATTTGCACAGTATTATGTTATTGTATAAGTGCAGTGCTTAAAATATTGTTAAAATATCAATATCAATAGGGTTGGAATGTCCAAAGGATGAGCTGTATTAACTTTATAATCAAATTCCATACCATGAGTTGGGATAACCTTATTATCTATCTATTCTCGGTAGCACCTTCAGTGCTACCGGTCATTGGGGGTGACTTGTGGTCCTAAGGTTTTACCCGGTTTTACCCTAGGCTGACAGATGCCGCACTTTCAGTGCTCAAAAAATCATTAGGGCGTTTATTATCAGTGAATTAGGCCTAGGAAGGTGTCGTAGCGGAGCTTTGACCTGCCTTCCGTAGCGTAGCAGGCAGGCTTCATTCAAACAACGCTTCGCTACCTCCTAGATCCCTAAGCCACACCAACGCTATTATAGAAGTGGAATGGCTTAGGGGTGGTAGGTGTTGTTTGAATGGAGTGCAACGGAAAGAGTGCCGGACGACCCGACCGAGGTACGAGGAAAGCCCCAAAAATAACACTATCTCTGTTCATTCATATTTGATTACCACTAATTTGTGACACACACGAGTAATTTGGTCAAATAAGAACTTTAAAAATTAAATCGAACTTTCAGATTGATTCTTCGTGATGTCAGATAATTCGGAACTGCGACATTCTGATTTTGGATGGTTTTGATCCATGTATGCGATGCGGCATTGGCGACCCCTAACAAGTTAAACACTTCTGCGCTGACCCAGGCCCGTCTGAAATTCCGAAACGGATTACTGCCTACCCGTTTACTCTTCTTAGCATCCCATAACAAATAGCTAAATCCGATATCAGCCCGATAGTATGGAGTATACCGATATGTGTTACGATAAATCACATTGTTTCTAGGAATTCCAAATGCCAGCCCCGTCCCAAATACCAAACCGATATTAACTTTAAAGCTTTCGAGTTTGGGGAGATAATCCTGGAAAAAAATGGACAATGAAGCAAACTGATCTGTAGGGCGCGGAACATCATTGATGGCCACTGCAGCAGTATCTGGTGCTACGCCTCGCGCTAAGTGTTGAATGCCTATAAACCGTTCTCTGGAACGTAAGAAAGATAGATTGACCCAAGACTCTTGGCCTTCAGCAAACTCACCATTGATTCGGAAGTCGATTCCAGTAGAATACCCCTTCACATTATTGTCACCATAGTAGCGAATCCGTACATTGTCAATATCAAAAGCGACGATATCAGTTAGGTATTTGTAGTAGCCTTCTGTGATGAATCGGAAATCACGATCCCACATCTTAAAATCATAGACCAAACCTAAAACACCATGTATCGACTTCTGAGCTTTCAGGTCGTAATTGATGGTCCCATTTTGATTTCTTAGTTCTCGGTAAAAAGGAGGTTGGTAGTACATGCCAACACTTGCTTTGAGCAGTAGCTCGTTCTTTTCACGATATGGTTTGTAGTAAAACTGGGCTCGTGGCGTCACTATTACTTCTTCGTTTAGATCCCAGTAAGAAGAGCGAATACCAAGCGTAACACCAAATTCACTAACGGAATCACGATTGATTTTCCAAGTGTTTTGCACATAAGCGCTAGCACGGTTCGAAGAAAGATTAATATTAGTCTTTACCGCCTCCCAATTGTTTATAGAAATTTCAGAATAGGGCAAAGAGTAGCCTGCTGAATCAAGGCGTTCCCATTCATTAATATCATCATCAATCAACTCATTTTGAACCTTTAATCCAAACCGAAGGTGAGTACTATTGTAGTTTAGACCACCTTTCTCTTTGGTTTTTTCCCAACCACCTTTAAAAGCAAAGTTGGAAACTGTTGCTGTAAGGAAATTTCGAACGTAATTGTGTTGTACCCCAGCACCAATGATCCCTGTGATCTCGCCTGCATCTTCAGACCCTAAATCTGTTTCCAGGATACCCAATCTGTAAGCGCCAATGATATCAATCCGTTCATTCTCTCGGCTTTGAAAGGTAGACGCTAAAAACTTGAAGTAATAATTACTATTTTCTGGTAGGTGACTCAAGGATATTCCTGCCATATATGTGGTGAAATCGTCCACCTCTTGCCCATCGAAAAAGGCATCGAAACGCAAGGCAAGGTTAATCAGACCAAGTGTAGTCGATCTTGATATCGGGGTAAAATTGTAGACACTTCGGTTATAATTCCCGATCAATCCCAATTGCCAATTCTTAGTTAAGTCATAACTAATATAGCCTTGTATATCATAGAAGTTGGGGAGGTACTCACCTGTTGTTTCCAGACTTCCCAACAAGTATCGTGTTGTTTTGTAACGCGCCCCAATCAAATAACTGAATTGCTGGTTTTCCTTGTTTTTTTTCTTAATGCTTCCTTCCAAATGCCCAGTAGCACCTAGAGCGCTCATGCTCGCAGAACCACGTAAGGAGTCTGGTCGCTTATACTTAATATCCAAAACAGATGACAGTTTATCGCCATAGCGCGCTTGGAATCCCCCAGCAGAAAATGCTAGGGAACTGATCAAGTCGACATTAGGAAAGGTAAGCCCTTCTTGCTGTCCAGAACGGACCAGAAACGGGCGGTAGATCTCAAAATCATTGACATATACCAGGTTTTCGTCGTAACTACCACCACGAACGGAGTACTGTGAACTCAGCTCGTCCGCACTTCCTGTAACACCGATAGCTATTTTGGAGATATCCAGATTCATGCTCGGATTCACCATTTTCTCAAATTTCTTGACATCGATTTTATCAACGGTTCCCGTTTTATCTTCGATTCGGTCGTCTTTAACTTCGGCTATTATGAGATTGACTCCTTTTTTAAGGATAATGTTGATTGATTTTTTTTCTCCTGCTCCGTATGACCCCGTTTTGGGGAACATTGTGTATCCCACAAAGCTAAATTCGACGGTTAGGTTGCGGTTAGCTGGTACTTCTAATTTATATTTTCCTCGACTATCAGTAAACACCCCAATACCAAGATCTGGAACAGATACAGATACAAACTCTAGAGGATTCCCTGACTCATCCACTACTTTACCAGCAATGACGGCACTTTTCTGGGAAAGCCCCAACACACAACTCAATAATATAATGGGTATGATCAACCAATACTTCATGGTTTCAGTTTTAACTTTTCAGTAGGTTTTGCTAAGTAATATCAACTTAACGAATTTCATGTGATAATAGTATTTCGAATAATGCCCTTTAACAGTTGAACGGTTTTCACCGGATCTTCTGATTTATAAACACTACTACCTGCCACCAACACATCTGCTCCTGATTTGAGCACTGCTTCAGCGTTTTGCAAGCCCACACCACCATCAATTTCGATTAGTGTATTCGTGTTCCGTATCGTTATACGTTCTTTTAGCTGTCTTGTTTTTTCTAACGTCCTATAAATAAATTTTTGTCCGCCATATCCTGGATTTACCGACATGATTAACGCCAGATCAAGGTCTTCCAATATCTCTTCAAAAACCGATACTGGTGTTCCCGGGTTGATGGCAACTCCTGCCTTGGCTCCAGTTGCTTTGATCTGTTGAATCGTTCTATGAATATGCGGACAAGCTTCATAATGGACTGTAATGATATCTGCTCCCGCTTCACGGACTTGTTCGATGTATTTCTCTGGTTCTACTATCATTAGGTGAACATCCAGCGGCTTTTTAGCGACTTCTTTGATGGCTTTAATGATGAACATTCCAAAGGAGATATTCGGAACAAATACACCATCCATCACATCTACGTGAAACCAGTCTGCCTCACTGTTGTTAATGAGTTCGATTTGCTCGGCTAAGTGCTTGAAATCAGCGGCTAATACTGAAGGAGCGATGAGGTGCTGTTTCATATCAATTTGATTTTTGGTATGCGCTAAAAATATGTTCTGGCTGTACTAATGGCAACCGTTCAAACTTCAATAATAATTGGGCGACTGCGACCACGTCTTTTTCACAGTAAATACTGATTCTATCGAGGTCGTCTTCTTCCCAAAACACACGTCCTACTTCGCTACCATCGATATCGTCTTTGGGAGTTGGTACGTCAAACAAAGTCGTTAAGAGATTGAGCGAGGCGTAGTTTTTAAAGGCTCCAAAACGCCAGAGCAACATGGTGTCCAACATCCCCGTTTCCCAGGGTTTCTTATCATTGATGTCGAGTATTGGTGGTAGCTGAATATAGTTGAGTAACATTCTGCGACAAATCACAGGGATATCAAATTCCTTAATATTATGCCCACACATTCTGCTAAAGCGGGGATTATCGAGGAGTAGTTGCTTAAAGTCTTCCAGCAGTTGTTTTTCGTCCTTAGAGCTGAATGACTTGAGCCGGATATGGTAAAGATTGTCTGTCTCACTCCAGAGTAGTAATCCTACTGAGATACAAACGATGCGCCCAAATTCTGCATAGAAACCCGCGTTGTCGGTATAGGTTTCTTCGATGGTGGGCATTTCCTTATTTCTGTAAATCTGTTTTGCTTTGATATCCCAGAGTGCTTTGATCTTATCTGGCAGCTCAGCGTAGTTTCTTACCCCTGAGACGGTCTCAATATCTAAAAACAATATATTTCCGAGGTTGTATTTTGGCATTTAAGGGCGTTTTACTGATGGGCAAAGATACAATTTATAATGATTAAGGCAACACTAGTTTAGGTATGGGGTTAGTGTGTATTTATGGGGTTTGTTAAGCGATGGTTTTGATGCTGTGCGATCGTTTTCGCTTCAAACGTCCTGTTGCTTATATTATTGTAGAATTATTAGATGAATTATGGCGTTCTCTACACAATGCTAGCGCACCACCAATTTGATTATTTGAGCTAGTAATAATTTGACACCCCTTCTAATTTTTTGGTATCCCTGAAAAGACTCCGGAATTGGGATATCGTATAAGATTTGCCATTTTTATAATCAAAACCATACTGTCGTAATCGAATATCTCTAGGATTGCCTGGGCTTGAAATATCAATATAACATGCCTGATTGACGATGTTGGTACCGACTCCATTAAACTCGTCAATGAAATTCCAATCTGTAGTCCCGAATTGGAAGAACCCGTTTTCTACCATTTCACAGGTATTCCCATTTGAAATGAGATTTCCTTTCAGCATACTCGGGAGAAAGACGATGATCATCAAAAATAGTAATTGATTACGAATACTTGACAGAAGGCAAATGATGGCGAGACAAGCATAGAAAGACTTTAATATGAACGGAAATACGGTGTATTTACAGGACACCATTTCGCCTGAATTCCCCTAATATGGAATAGGTGTTTTTATAATTTCCAATTTCTAAAATGTGCAAACCCCACATAACAAGCGAGGGTGAAAACAGGGTGATGCCCGGACTGGTCAAAATATAAAAAGCCAACTGTTTCCTAGGAAACAGTTGGCTTTTTATATTATTTTGAAAAGGAGTTTATCCTTCCAATTTGAATCTTACAGGTAAGTTAAACTGAACCTTTACAGGTTGGTTTCGCTGTTTTCCAGGTGTCCAGTTAGGCATTGATTTTACGATACGTAAGGCTTCTTTTCCGCACCCTCCACCTAAGTCTCTTAGGATTTTAGGTTCGGTAATATTTCCTAGTTTATCAATGACAAAACTTAGAACAACCATTCCTTCTATACCGTTTTCACGGGCAATACTAGGATATTTGATGTTTTTGTAGATATACTCCAACATCTTTTTCTCTGCGCATTGTTTTTTCTGATTGTCATCGCCAGACATATCTTCACATCCAGGGAAACGAGGCATTTGTTGAACGATAGTAAAGATCTCGTCTACTTCTTCCTCAGGTTCTGGTTCTGGTGGTGGAGGTGGTTTTGGCTTTGGTTTTTCCTTCACTGGTTCTGGATCTGGCTCTGGAGGAGGCGGTGGCGCTTCTACAACAGTTTCTTCTTCAACTGTCATATCTTCAAATTCGAATGTTTCTTCCACTTCTTCTTCAGGTACCTCTTCAATCACCGGTGGTGGTGGCGGAGGAGGTGGTGGAGGTGGTTCTGCAGTACGAGGAGGTTCCATCTCAATATCTTCCGGAATTTCGAGATTCTCGGGGATATATACTTTCTCGTCGTAGGTGGTCCAGCTAAAAGCTGAAATTGTAAACGCTAGTGCGCCAACCATTCCTGCGAGTAAAAATGTTTTGCTTAAGCCAAATGCATTAGCTTCCGGATATTTGTATGAATACTTTACCCGATTATTTCCAGCATACTTACTGGCTAAATCTTGTTCGCTACTTTTAGAAAGCAAACTTCTAACGAGGAAAATCGTTCCAATAATAGCTATTAGAAGTCCTATTAAAACAGCAACAAATTGCATGCCTGTAATCGCCATAGTTTATAATTTTTCTTTTACCAATACTTTATAAATAATCATACCAGTTAAACAACCGATAATATTAGCAATAATATCGAAGATCTCAAAATATCTGCCTGGGAAAAATGCATATTGAACGCATTCAATAATAAATCCGTAAGCCATTCCTAGTAAAACGGTCCAAATTATCCATTTATTTGGAATTGGGTTGATTTTTTTGTGAATCCCCCACAATACCAATCCAACCAAAATCGCATACACTGATAAGTGAGCCAATTTGTCTGGTTGAATCAATAATTCAAACGAAAACTTCGGTAGTGTTTTTACCGATGTAACAGAAGCCCAGAAAATAAACACCGCCCATAATGCTGCCGGTAATAGATATTTATTCTTAAGTTTCTCCAATGAGTTCTTTGTACTCGCTAAGTGTTAGTAACTCATTGACTTCGTCCATATTGGATAATTTGATTTTGATCATCCACCCTTCATCATATGGTGAAGAGTTGACCAGTTCAGGATCATCTTCAAGCGTTTCATTAAACTCAATGACCTCTCCAGAGACTGGCATATACAGATCTGAAACGGTCTTTACCGCTTCAATAGTGCCAAACAATTCATCTTTTTCGATGGTTTGACCTTGAGTCTCTACTTCGACATATACTATGTCTCCCAATTCTCCTTGTGCGAAGTCAGTAATTCCGACAGTGGCAATGCCATCATCGTTCATACGAATCCACTCGTGTTCCTTGGTATACTTTAAATCTTCAGGAAATATCCCCATCCCAATTCAAATTTGGTTGTTCAAAAATAAATTTAGTGAGGATCAATTCCTTGTTTTCATCAAAACAAGACAGCATTTATTAGGTAGATGCATCCTTTATCTGTTTTGGTGTGTGCCAATGAATTTAATTCTCGCCCAAAGATAATTTTATTAATTGAAAATAGTAATTGATTATGTCTTAAGCATCCCAATTTTTGCAATTTTTATTGTTTTATTTGGAAAATTAAAGCAAATATGGTTGAGAATGAGTTGTTTTGGGAGTATAAAAAGAAATCGTATTGTTCCAGTTTTTTTTTCACTTTACAATTAATCCAGGATTATGCATTGAAAAATAGTTAGCTCAAACTCAACCTGCCTGATCTAAACTCAATGACACTCAGGTCTCAGAATTTAAGGTATTCCCGTAGATTCCTGAACGACCTCGTAGAGTTTTGTATTGGTCCGACTTTCGGTGGTCCGACTTTCGGTGGTCCGACTTTCGACAGTTAAAAGTGAAGGAACCGCGACGGCGGAAATTAAACGACTATGACTCCTTGACTGTTGGATGTGTGTTTGTAGTTACGAAAGGCTTTACTTACAGGAAAACCTTTAGTCTTAGCTATACGATTATGGGGTGGGCGAAGAGGCGGAGGTGCGGATCGTCGCCTGGTTGATTGAATGCCTTCGTGTTGTGCTTGTGGGAGAGCCAGCGGTAAGAGTGCTGGATCACCTGACTCAGAGTTTGGTGTGCGTGTGTATTGGCTTTATGGGATTGCAGCACACCAAACAGCGGGGCGTCCCCAAAGATTTATCGTATTCTGCAACAATCTCAATTAATTGAACTAATTAATGGTTTGGCTATATGAGTGCAAGTTTGTACTTTGCAGGTTTATTTGAATACAGTGTAAACACGCTCTACGATGGACAATCCGATCTTAAAAAAATTACTCCCGCATGTTGCTGCTTATCTCATCATGGCTTTGCTGGCAATTGTGTTTTTTCTACCCTATTTTACTTCAGGAAAAACGCTTGGACAAGGTGATAATGTACGTGGTGAAGGCATGCAAACTGAAATGCGAAAAATCCATAAGGAGACTGGAGAATGGCCAATGTGGACCAACTCTATGTTTGGCGGAATGCCAGTGTATCAGATACTAAGTAGCCATGAAAAATCGTTTTTGCGATATCCGTATTATACGTTGATGTGGTGGCAGAGTGTCAAACACCCCGCTTTTGTATGCTTGTTGGCGATGTTTTGCTGTTATCTGCTGTTGGTCACGCTAGCCGTAGATTGGCGAGTGGCGCTGATTGGAGCCGTGGGGTATGGATTGTCGACCTATAATATTGATCTGGCGGAAGCGGGACATTCAACAAAGATGGCTTCTATGGCTTATGTTCCAGGGGTCTTTGCTGGAGCATTGCTTGTGTTTAGGGAGCGTTATCTACTGGGTGCCTCCTTGTTTACCTTTTTTACAGCCTTGAATATTTTTGCCAATCACTTACAGATTACGTTTTATATGTTTCTGTGCCTAGGGATTTTAGGATTGGTGCAGCTTATTTATGCCGCAAAAGACGGCCAACTGCCAAAGCTAGCTAAAGCCGCTGCTGTGTTAATCATATGCACGATGATTGGAGTGGCATCTAATATTACTAAAATCTGGTCGACGCAAGAATATGCTGCAGAAACGATACGTGGCAAGACAGAATTACAATCTAAATTGGCTCAAGATAAAGGAGATGGTTTGGATTCCGATTATATTTTTGCTTGGAGCTATGGCTTAGCAGAATCGTTTACCCTACTGATTCCCAACTTTATGGGTGGCGGTGTGTCTCATCACTTTAGGGGTACCAAAACGCATGACCGAGTGTATAAAAGTGTGGTGCAGAATGGCGGGAGCAAAAAACAAGCAGAACGACAGGTAGCTTATTATTTTTATTGGGGAAATCAACCGTTTGTTGGTACTGCCATTTATTTTGGGATCATACTAATTTTCTTCTTTTTCTTAGGGATGTTTTTAGTGGAGGGCCCACTAAGGGCGTGGTTGGTTGCTTCAGCATTTTTTATGCTTACAATTGCGTGGGGAGGTAATTTCTTTTTTAATCATTTCCTTGTAAACAATGTGCCCTTTTTTAATAAATTTCGGGCGGTTTCGATGGCATTAGGATTGTCGCAGTTGGCAATTATTATTTTAGGAATGCTAGGTATCTCAAAACTATTTGATAAAGACATCTCAATAGCCTCCAAGCAGCGCGCCCTATATATTGCTGGTGGTATCACTGCAGGACTATGCGTTGTTGGCTTCCTGATTGGGAATTCAATGGATATGGTAGGTCCAAGAGACAGTCAGGTTAAAGAATTGGCAAGCACATTGGTAGCAGATCGTGCTTCGATACTAAGAAGTGACACCTTGCGCTCCTTGTTACTAATTGCAGTTGCAGTGGGACTGATTTACTTTTATCTGAAGGGGAAACTCAAGACTATTTATCTAGTAGTGTTACTTGGGGCATTGAGTGTAGGCGATGTATGGTCGGTCAACAAGCGAATTCTATTTGAGGATAAATACGAAACAAAAAGAGAGAAAACAGCAGCCTCGACACCGACTCAAGCGGACCTGCAAATCATGGCAGACCCTGATCCACATTACCGGGTTGCAGATTTTGCGCGAGGTACCTTTTGGGAGAGTGTAGAGGCGTCTAAGTTTCACAAGAGTATTGGTGGTTATCATGCCGCAAAGTTGATGAGATATCAGGAAGTTGCGTCGACCTATCTGTCTAAACCACAAGAAAACATGCACCTATTGGGTATGTTGAATACCAAGTATATCCTTTTTGGTCAAGATAAGATTCAGGTAAGTGGTAACCCAAAAGCGATGGGAAATGCGTGGTTTGTCCCCTCTTACAAGATCGTGGAGGATGGAGATGCAGAGTTTAACGGACTAGCAACACTGGACCCTGCCAGGCAGGCACTCGTACAAAAGAAATATGCAAAACCTCTGGACGGATTTGAGGTACGCTATGATTCGACGGCCACGATAAAACTAACGAGTTATCACCCAGACCACATGGTGTACGAATATTCTGCTACCAGTGATCAGTTGGCGGTGTTCTCTGAGATGTATTATCCGCCATCAAAAGGCTGGAACACTTATATAGACGGAAAGCTGGCGAAGCCCTTCATGAAGGCCAACTATCTGCTAAGAGCAATGAAGCTACCTGCTGGTCAAAACCGTAAGGTAGAGATGAAGTTTGAACCGAGATCAATACTGACTGGAAACATGATTTCGCTATTTGCTTCAGCACTTGCAATCTTAGGGCTTTTCGCAAGTCTTTTCTGGTTTTTTAAAAACAATGAATTACCAGATGCTGATCACTTGATGGATATTGAGGCAGCGGGAGCTACTACACGGAAAGCGAAGGCTACGATGTCTAAAGTGAAGAAAACAGCTTCAAAAGATGGCAAAAAAGGGAAGAAAAAGAAGTAGCGTGTAGGCAGATTGAATCAATCTTTATTATATACAATTAACTAACGCTGTGCTATTTAACTCGATAGATTTTGCGATTTTTTTACCAGTAGTATTTCTATTATACTGGTTTGTAGCGAATCGTGATTTGCGAGTACAGAATGTATTGATTGTTGCTGCTAGTTATTTGTTCTACGGTTGGTGGGACTGGCGTTTCTTATCACTTATCATCCTAAGCACTGTAGTCGATTATTTAATTGGGCTTCAATTGCATAAGCAAGAAGCGCAACGCCATCGGAAGTTGCTGTTGTGGTTGAGTTTGTTGATGAATCTTGGGTTGTTGGGCTTCTTTAAGTACTGCAATTTCTTTATCGAAGCATTTACAGATGCCTTTTCCTTTCTGGGCGTTTCCATGAGCTCCAGTTCTCTAGATATTATCCTACCAGTTGGGATAAGCTTTTACACGTTTCAAACACTAAGTTACACGATTGATGTCTATCGCAAGAAATTGACGCCAACCACTGATTTTATTGCTTTTGCGGCTTTTGTAAGCTTTTTCCCTCAGTTGGTCGCTGGCCCCATTGAACGTGCCACGAATCTATTACCTCAGTTCTACAAGGAGCGACTGTTTGACTATCATAAGGCAATAGATGGATTGCGACAAATACTATGGGGCCTGTTTAAGAAAGTGGTTATTGCGGACAACTGTGCCATCTTTGCGAATATCGCATTCAATAATACTGACGAGTATGGCGGGATGACTTTACTGTTGGGTGCCTTGTTTTTTACTTTTCAGATTTACGGTGATTTTTCTGGATACTCTGATATTGCAATTGGCACTGCTCGGCTGTTTGGTTTTGATTTGAAGCAGAATTTCGCCTTTCCATATTTCTCTAGAGACATAGCAGAATTTTGGCGGCGGTGGCACATATCACTATCTACTTGGTTTAGGGATTATCTGTATATTCCACTAGGCGGCAGTCGAGGCGGAACAGCAATGAAGATTCGGAACACCTTTGCGATCTTCCTAGTGAGTGGCTTCTGGCATGGTGCTAACTGGACCTTCATTGTATGGGGATTGCTGAATGCGATTTACTTTTTGCCCTTGATGTTGACAGGCAACAATCGGAATAATCTGGGTATTGTAGCAGAAGGAAAATGGCTTCCCACGCTACGGGAATTCCTAGCGATGCTAGTAACATTTGGCTTGACAGTATTGGCCTGGATATTTTTTAGGGCAGACAGTGTGACACATGCCATTACCTATATCGTGAGGCTATTCGACAGCAGTCTGTTGAGTATGCCCGCCTTCACCGATACGATGCGATTGCTGGTTACCGTGATACTGATTACGGGGTTTATGGTGGTGGAATGGCTAGGAAGAAGTGAGCAGTTTGCATTGGCGGCAATTGTAAGGGTGCGATCTCGAGTGGTGCGATATGGCTGTTACTATTTATTAGCGATGCTGGTATTGATATTTGGTGGATCAGAACAACAGTTCATTTATTTTCAATTTTAGCCATGAGACAATTCCTTTTACATACTATTGGTTTTGTAGTGATCGTCGGCATCTCCTTTTTGGCGTTACTCAGTCGGGCTGATGGGAGCTATGATGCGTTTTACCTTAGGTTTACTAGTCCACAACAACAAAACATGATCCTTGGCACTTCAAGAGCTGCGCAAGGGTTGGTGCCTGATGTATTAGACAAATTGCTGAATCGTTCCGTTTACAATTATTCATTTACCTTATCAACAAGTCCATATGGACCAGTTTACTTGGAAAGTATAAAGAAAAAATTGGATCCAACAGTAACAGATGGCGTTTTTATTTTGAGTGTTGATCCCTGGAGTTTATCCAATAAGAACATTAAAAAGGATGACTCGGATCTCTTTAGAGAAAACAAGAGTTTTTTAGCGACGACCTGCTGGGTATCTATGAAACCAAATTTCGAATACCTACTAGAAAATTTGGATCCTGTCTATCGGATTTTACTGCCCAAGCGAAAGACTATGAAATTGCATGACAATGGTTGGCTGGAAATCACAGTTCCAATGGACGAGCAGTCTGTTTTAACAAGAACGAACGGTAAACTGAAGTCCTATGAGGAAGATCTGGATCGATTTGAGGTCTCCGCTCGTCGAATTGCGGCCTTGGAAGAAACGGTATCCTTTTTAAGAACTAAGGGGACGGTTTACTTGGTACGGTTGCCAGTTCACCCTGGTATGGCTAGACTTGAGGCACAATTGATGCCTGATTTTGAGGAACGGTTGCTACCGGCTATTTCCGCTGCGACTGATTTCCTTGATTTAAGCGGCTATAATGACAAATTGCGGTATACGGATGGCAATCACCTACATAAGACATCGGGGAAGACGGTATCAGGTATCATTGGGGATTGGATTGGGAAGCGTTAGGGCTGTTGTCGGATGACGATATTTCTGGGCTACTGAATACTGTATTTTTTTGTAAGAAGACACTTATACCTACCCTTCTTTTTGCGGGAATCCTATTTTGACTTGGGTGCCTGGGCTCAAATCTGATATCTCGAGACTGACTTTCCACTCCGTCTTCGTTTAGGGCTTTGGCCTTGAAGGTATATCGACCATGCTTTAAATTTGTATAACGTGCAAAGGGGTAATCCTCAATTGATTTTATCCATTCTTCGTCATTTCCTTCTAGCTGATAGTGTATTTGATAATTTCCCTGAGACCTAAAAGACAGTGCATTGAGGTGAACTTGTAAATTGTTTTCTTTATAGGTAAGTTCTAATTTCGAAGAAGTCTAATAGTTGGAACCCAGAATAATTGGGCATCTCAATATCTAAAAATATAAATTGCTTTGATTGCAATCACCGCAGATTCTACATCAGAACATTTGGCTATTATCTGTATAGGCAGATTACAGTGTTTTATAGTATCTGCAAGTAATTCACGTGGATGTTCTTCATCATCAATAATTATTGTTTTTAGCATACTTGAAATCCGCTATTAATAAATAACTTTTTACAAGAATAAAGAATTAACCTCAAAGTATAACTATGTATTTTCCGAATGGTAGTAATTTGTTTCCTAATGGTCATTGTTATTGCAATTATTTGCGAATTAAAAATTGGTCATAAGCATTCTCCCGCAATTTAACCTAGAATTGTATATTTGCAGAAATATCGCTCCAAACCCATGAACAATAATTCTGGTCGCTCCGTTTTAAAGGAAAAGACCTTCTTAATCGGTTCTATATTCGTCGCTGGATTATGCTCCATTATCTATGAATTGCTTATTAGTACTACATCCTCCTATTTCCTAGGAGATAGTATCCGCCAATTCTCTTTGACGATTGGTTTTTATATGGCAGCAATGGGAATTGGCTCCTTTTTGTCCAGATTGTTTAAAAAACACCTCCTTCAAAAATTTATCAGCGTAGAGATCATCCTTGGTTTGATTGGCGGTGCATCCGTACCTATTTTATACTTTGTGTATGCCTATGTAGATTATTCAGGTTTTATGTATTACACCCTTTTTCTGGTTGTCGTTATTGGCATTCTCACAGGACTTGAAATCCCGCTTCTTATGCGAGTGATGGAAGAGTATGACCCATTGGAGATTAACTTGTCCAATGTCCTTGGGATGGACTATCTTGGGGCATTACTTGCAACACTACTATTCCCATTTCTATTATTACCCTTGTTTGGGACGTTTAAAACCTCTGTTTTCTTTGGATTGGTCAATGTTTCCCTAGGACTCTTGAATTTATGGTATTTTTCTGATCACCTCTCCATTTCAAAGCGAAGAGCATTGTCTATTGCGGCTGGCATCGTATTCCTAGTGTTCCTAGGAATGCTTACAACATCAAATCATTTTTTAGCCTGGTGGAACAACAACCTCTACCAAAACACAGTCGTCTATTCTAAGCAAACTGCTTATCAGAATATCATACTAACCAAAGGAAAAAAAGACCTGAGATTATACCTCAACGGCGTTATACAGTTCTCCTCAATGGATGAATACCGCTATCACGAATCACTTGTGCACATACCGATGAGTCAAGCGGCTTACCGTAAAAACATCCTGATACTAGGTGGTGGAGAAGGACTACTGACCAGAGAAGTCCTCAAGTACAAATCAGTTGAATCCATAACCGTAGTAGACCTCGATCCTGCAATGTTTGATCTAGCTACCAATCAACCGCAACTCGTTCACCTCAATCAAAATAGTATGAAGGATCCGCGTGTCATTCTAGAACCGCAAGACGCCTTCGTCTTTTTACAGGAAAACGAGCAATTGTATGATGTGATTCTAGCAGATTTGCCTGACCCGACTACAGAAGGCCTGGCGCGCCTCTACAGTGATGCGTTTTTCAAGTTGGTGCGCCAACGCCTAGTTCCGCAAGGCGTATTTGCCGCTCAGGCGTCTAGTCCTTATCACACAAAGAAAGCTTTTTGGTGTATTGGAGAGACCTTAAAGACAGCTGAATTTGGTGAAGTACTACCCTATCACACCTACGTTCCTTCTTTTGGTGACTGGGGCTTTTGGGTAGCAGCTCCAAAATTAAATATTGACAATATCGGAAGCGATATCCCTACACAATATTTGGACGATACGATTTTGCCTTCAATGTTTTATTTTCAGAAAGACTTGCGTGTAGACACTGTAAAAGTCAATACGCTGGATCATCCGTTATTGCTGGAATACTATATGGAGGGTTGGCGAAAATGGGGACAAATAAAATAACCAAAATTCGTATATTCGCGAAAAGACATTTCTATGAAGAACTTGATTCCCATTCTCGCCTGCTGTTTACTGTTGATCCTCATCGGTTGCGAAAATTCGGCAACTGCGCCAGGAGCTACATCTAGCAAACAATCACCAAAGAACCAAAATGCAAAGATTCAATCAACTAATGTGGCAAAGTACACTGCAATTCCTAAAGATGATGGAAAGTTCAAACGCGGGGAATTCGACAAAATGCATCTGACTCAAGTTACTTATTTCAAGGAAAATGGTCAAACTGACAAGAAATACTGGTATTCAAAAGATCGTAAGATCGTTAGTCAAATGAAGGTAACTCGTGGGTGGAAAGGGTTAGACTCCATGGCAGTGATCAAGAATGAAAAAATGGCAGTCAAAAGAAGGCTAGTCTATAAGCTAAATGACAATGGGGACAAAGTCGCAACAGCATATTACGATCCTAAGTTTAAACTGATCAAAACCCATACCTTTGGGTACAATAATAACCAAAACCTTATTCAAGAATCAGAGCGCGATGCTGCTGGCAATGTCTTACTGACAACAACCTACGTTTATGATCAAAATGGAGAACAGATTGGTATGAAAAGTATCAAGGGCAAGGAAACTGTAGTTTCAGAAGAAAAGTATGAAATCACCAAGCGTGATAACAAGGGGAATTGGATTCAAAAGTATGTTTATACAGATGGAGAAGTGACCCACTTAATCAACAGACAATTAGGTTATTTTTAGACGTAAGGTCAAATCTCTTTTGATTGGAATTGTCTCTTTTTGAATATGAATACCTGAAAGTATGGCACCTGTCAGCCCATGGTAAAACCTAGGAACAGCAACCCACCCTCTTTTTTGCCCCCCTTCCGTTACGCAGCAGGCAGGGCTGAAGGTGTGATAAAAAATCCTTTATTCTGATTCCTCCTCTGGCAATCTTTGCATTCGGATTTGTTCAATTTTTGTCTCACTTACCTTATCTAAAATGAAACGATAGCCATCAAAATCAAACTCTTGATTTTGTTGTGGGATCGTCTCGGTGGTAGTAACAATATAACCCGATAGAGATTGATATTCACCTTCCGGAATGCTAAAATCATATTTTTCATTGAGGTAATCAACTTCAAGTCTTCCTGAGAATACCCATTCATTTTCATTAACAACTACTTCGATGTGTTCCGGATCATCGTGTTCGTCTTCAATTTCACCGACGATCTCTTCAACGATGTCCTCCATCGTGATGATTCCTGCAGTACCACCAAACTCGTCTACTACAAGGGCAATGCTGATTTGTTGTTTGATAAACAAATTCATGAGATCACGTAACGGCATTACCTCAGGAACAATTTTGAGTGGAAGGATAACTTTCTTGATGTCTTTTGGGTCCATTAACATCTGCTGGTGATGCGCATAGCCCAGTATCTCATCCAGGTTCTCCTTGTAAATAATGATACGAGACATCCGATTTTCGATAAAAGTAGCCTTCAGAAACTCTAGCCCATCCTGGATGTCGACACCGACAATCTCAGTTCTTGGCACCATGCTCTCCTTAACTTTAAGCGTCGGTAGGTAAAGCGCATTCTCGAACAAGTCCGTGTGGAACTCATCTTCAGTATCTGGTTGAACCGTTTGAATATAGTTTTCAAGGTCGAGTTTTGTGAATGCATGTTCATCTTGCTTCACTTCCGCTCTAAGAAACACCTTTATTAGAAAGTAAGATAACTTAATGGTAACAAACACAATAGGTGTAAACAGCCACCAGATCAGATTCAAGGGTTTAGCTAGCTTTTCTAATATCCAAACTGGATTGAGTCGGAATAGAGCCTTTGGTAAGAATTCACCAAAAATTAACACCACGATAGTTGTTACGATTGTCATTAACAATAATACCAGTAAATCATTCTGAAATGTTTGAGGAAGAATGGCTTTGATTTCATCCATCAAAAGAAGCTCCATTATTATTGCGAATAAAACCAGCGCAATATTGTTGCCTACCAGTGTCGTCCCTATAAACTTGGACTCATTATCAAAGAAATTAGACAATAGATCACTAGTCCGAGAACCTTCCTTCCGCTTCAGTTCTACTTGTAATTTATTAGCAGAAACATACGCGATTTCGATTCCTGAAAAAAAGGCTGAAACAGCCAATGTCACAAATGCAGCGAGAATATACATTAACTCAAATGTATAAAAAATTTAAGCCTCTTTCTACAATGTACCCTATTAAAACAAAAAAAGTTCATCAAGACAGTTGCCCTAATGAACTTGTAACCTAATGGATTGGATTAACCCTAATCGTCGAATTGGACGTTATCGTATGGAAAACTGTTACTCATAATACGCTCTAAAAATCAATAGGATTGTTGTTTTTACACAATAAATAGTATTAAACTACACCCTATTTTGAGCGTCTTATCGTAACTAAATTCTTTTTCTAGGAGCTAAAAAGCGTGATCAGCGTGAAAAAAATCATGGCAAATAACAAACTATAATCTTTAGGTTGTACTAGCACATTTTCTGATTTGTTCATTTATATTGATTTTTTTAATTTTCAAACAAGGTATTTCCGTAGGTAGTAATCTCCTTCTCCCCCGTTTTGAGCCATTCCTGTCTTAAAACAAGAGAATGTTTCGAAACAGATTGAAGTATATAAGATTCCTGAGAAGATGCTGTACCGAATACTATAGATTTTTGCCCATTTACAACTGTGATTTGCCAGGTACCGGATTTCAGTTGATGTTTAGTATCGCAAACAATTAGATTATCTGAAGAATAGAAAGTTCCGTCGAAATTCAGATTCAGCAGATCATCGTATCTACAATCTGTATCATGTTCGAAGGAAGGTTTGACGTCCTCAATAATAAGTGGTTCGTTGACAACAGTTTTTAACTCCCAAGTTCCAGTAGTCAGTAAATCTTCATCTGTTTGTTGAACCAAATCAGCGCAACTAATAAATTGAAGCATTAATAAAATAATTGTGGCAGAGAGGAGAAAAGTATTTCTGTAGTTCATGTTAACAACTTTACTGTGATGATACAATACAGTCTTACAGAAAGGTGAATAGCTTGGTTTTGCTTATTGTTGTTTGTTTGTAATAAGCGTATACGGCAGTAAATCAAAAAAGGTTGGGATCTGGTATTAATTTATTATTTCATATACTAGTGCCGTGGTTATAGCCTTGAAGTGTAATTGAGGATAATTAGCAATTATTATATAAACAAGCTCAATTTTAAATACATTTGTAAAAAAATTAAACCTTAACAACAACTATGAAAGCTATCTTATTAGAGCAAGCAGGAGGTGTAGAAAACCTTAAGTATACGGACATCGGACAGCCAACACCTTCGGAAAATGAAGTGTTGATTGAAGTAAAGGCATTGGGCTTAAATCCAGTTGATTTTAAAGTAAGAGGCGCTGAGCCTGTAATGGATACGATTTACGGTAAGGAACGCCCTGTAATCCTAGGATGGGATATCGCTGGGATCGTCAAGGCAAAAGGAGCAGGCGCCTCTCAATTTGAAGTCGGAGACAAGGTATTCGGCATGATTAATTTTCCTGGCACTGGTAAAGCCTACGCGGAAATGGTAACCTGTCCTGAAGATCACCTTGCCAAAATACCAGAAAACACTTCATTTGTAGATGCTGCAGCATGTACTCTCGCCCCTCTAACTGCACTCCAAGCAATGGCCCCACGTGTAAACGCCGGAGACAGAGTGCTCATTCAAGCGGGTTCTGGTGGTGTAGGACATTTCGCCATTCAGATTGCTAAAAACCTTGGCGCCCATGTCATTACTACTTGCTCTGCTAAAAACCGTGCTTTCGTGTTATCGCTTGGAGCAGACCAACACATCGACTACAAAACACAGAACTTTGAGGAAGTGGTTTCTGACATCGATTTTGTGTTTGAAATGATAGGAGGTGAAGTACTTGAGAACTCCGTAAAGGTAATGAAAGAAGGGGGCAAGATTATCAGTATTGCACAACACCAATTTCCAGACGAGTTAATGAACAAAGCCAATGACCGTGGCGTAAATCTATCTAATTTACTAGTGCAGTCCAATGGCGACGACATGAATACGCTAAGGGAATTGCTAATAAAAGGCACCCTCAAACCACACGTCTCTAAAGTCTATAAATTTTCGGAAATGGCGGAAGCTCATCAACAATTAGAATCAGCAAGAACAGTTGGAAAGATAGTCGTAACATTTTAATCTAAATTACTAAGAGATAACACGCCTGGAACGTGCCACTATATCACTTCCAGACTTTTATTATCTATATAATGAAGAATGTGGTTTTTCCTTGATCTTCTATATTAATAAAGTCAACTGCCAAACGTAAAAAGTGTATTTTTTTGTAAATTGTCCATTTTACAACTATTATCTAAAATCGTCTATACGATCATTAGCGAAGCGTTAATTATTAACTAAATTATGCATAGCATCAGCCTCAATAAATTTATCAGTAGTACTGGAGTTTGCTCCAGGCGCGAAGCTGACAAATGGATTGAAGCAGGTAGAGTCACCATCAACGGCAAGAAAACAACAAAAGGCAACAGAGTCGAACCTTCAGATACTGTTAGAGTTGATGGTAAACCGTTGATCTCGAAACCCAAACCAGTCTATCTCAAATTTAATAAGCCGCCTGGAATCACTTGCACCACCGACCTAAAAGACAAAAGCAATATCATTGATTTCATCAATCACAAACAACGGATATTCCCGATTGGCAGATTGGACAAAAACTCCACTGGTCTCATCCTATTGACCAACGACGGCGATATCGTCAATGAGATTTTACGCAAGGAGAATAACCACGAAAAAGAATACGTCGTTAGCGTCAATAAGCCCATCACAGAAGGATTTCTCAAGCGAATGACAAGGCCTATCCCAATGCTAGGTACCAAAACACTCCCTTGCAAAATCAAGAGAATAAATCACAACACCTTTAAAATAATTCTAACCCAAGGACTGAATCGACAAATCAGAAGAATGTGCGAATTTTGCGACTACAAAGTAGTTACTCTCAAGCGAATTCGGATCAAACACATCAAACTCGGCGAACTAAAAGTAGGGAAGTGGGAATCGCTCTCTGCTAAGGATATTAAACAATTTAGAACAGTAAAATAGTGGTGTGACACTCATCCTACAAAGGCACGTAGTGTCGTCACTATTTATAACAAGCCGCATTACTCAGCACTACAAAGGCACGTAGTGTCGTCACTATTTGTAACAAGCCGCATTACTCAGCACTACAAAGGCACGTAGTGTCGTCACTATTTATAACAAGCCACATTACTCAGCACTACAAAGGCACGTAGTGTCGTCACTATTTGTAACAAGCCACATTACTCAGCACTACAAAGGCACGTAGTGTCGTCACTATTTGTAACAAGCCGCATTACTCAGCACTACAAAGGCAC